>Ga0315289_10001624_pt1 | contig 35038 bp, 33 predicted proteins | sample YL17G11_40_MG_FD_203452 | JGI IMG/M metagenome (GOLD analysis project Ga0315289, IMG submission 203452) | Sediment microbial communities from Yellowstone Lake, YNP, Wyoming, USA - YL17G11_40 | ecosystem: Environmental > Aquatic > Freshwater > Lake > Sediment | place: USA: Wyoming | collected...
AAAAAAGGCAGAAGCAGTCTAGACTAAGAAAGAAGAAAAAGTGGAAAAGAAAGAAATTAAGGAAGAAAAGAAAATAGAAGGGGTTAAAGAAGCAGGGGCGGGGAGGTTTAGAAAGGGAAGATTCGGAGAGGAAAAGCCAGAAGAGAGGTTGGCTAGCTGGGTCCCTAAAACCAAAGTAGGAAAACTTGTCAAAGAAAAAAAGATTACAAATATAGACGAAATTCTTGATAGATGTAAGATACTCGAAGCAGAAATTGTTGAATCCCTTTTAACATTAAAGTCAGACTTGCTTGCGATAGGCCAGGCAAAAGGCAAGTTTGGAGGAGGAAAGAGGAGGGTATGGAAACAAACACAGAAAAAGACAGCAGAAGGCAATGTGCCTACTTTTGCATGCATGGCAGTTGTTGGAGATGAAAACGGGCATGTAGGGCTGGGTTATGGAAAGGCAAAAGAAACACTTCCTGCGAGAGAGAAAGCACTCAGAGATGCAAAAATCAACATTATAAAAATAGAGAGAACATGCGCAAGTTTTGATTGTTCTTGCAATGAGCAGCATACAGTTCCGTTCATAGTAGAAGGAAAAAGCGGAAGTTTAAGACTGAGCTTAATGCCTGCCCCGCAGGGTACGGGGCTTGTGATTGGCGACGAGGGGAAGAAAATTTTAAAGCTGGCCGGAATAAAAGATGTTTACAGCAGGACATTCGGCCAAACGAGAACAACAATTAATTATGCTAAAGCTTGCATAGAAGCTTTGAAAAAAACAAGAAAAACTAAAGAAAAGACAGAATGAAGATGAAAGCAATAGTAAGAATACACGGACAGGTAGGAATCCCACAAGAGATTAAAGAAACTCTTAATAGGCTTAGAATCAGAAAAAAATATGCCTGCGTTATAGTCAAAGAAAAGCCGGAAATAATCGGAATGATAAAAAAGATAAGAGATTATGCTGCTTATGGAGATATCAACAAAGAAACTTTCACAGAACTGATTAAAAAAAGAGGCAAGGCAATAGACAAAAGCAAAAAAATTGATTTTAGCAAGGCAGTGGAAGAATTTTTTGAAAAAAATAGCAAAAAGCTGGAAGAGCTGAATGTTAAGCCATTTTTTAGCTTGCACCCGCCGAGAGGGGGAATAAAAAGCAAGGTCCATTTTCCTAAAGGTGTACTTGGCGATAACAAAGAAAAAATAAATGACCTGATTAAAAGAATGCTATAGGGAGAGTAAGAATAAAATGAGGATTAAGAAAAGAAGAAAATCGAGCAGGAGAAGGGGAACAAGATTGTGCGGATGGGCTGCAAAGAAGCATAAAGGCAGTGGCAACAGGGGCGGAAAAGGAATGTCGGGAAGCGGGAAGCAGAAAAAAACTTATGTTATCAGGTATCTTTTGCCTTATTTTGGGAGAGAGGCAAAAAAGAAAGAAAAAGCAAAAAGAAAGGGTGAAGAAATAAACTTAAAAGACATAGAAGAAAAATTAGAAAGATTTAAGAAAGAAGGGCTTGCAAAAGAAGGGAAAGAGGGGACAGAGTTAAATCTTCCCGGTTACAAAGTCTTAGGGGATGGGGAAGTAAAGAAGAAGCTTATAGTCAGTGCAAGGGCCTTTAGCGGTTCTGCAAAAGAAAAAATAGAGAAAGTTGGAGGAAAAGCAGTGATTGTTATGCCAAAAGCAGAAGAGGGTAAAGAAGGGAAAGAAGGCAAGAAAGAAAAGAAGGTTGTGGGAAAGAAAAAAGAAATAAAGGAAAAAACAGGGAAAGAAGGAAAAAAGGTTGGTGAAAAAGTAGCCAGAAAAGAAAAGGTAAAGAGCATAAAGAAATAGTTCTCACAAGCTTTTTAAACAATATTTGCTAATTTAATGAAAGGGATAAGAGGAAATAAAAATGGGTCTTGAAAAAATATTTGAAAATTTGCCTGAAGTTAAAAGCCCTATAGAGAAAAAGCTTGGCTTTAATGTAAAGCTAAAATGGACACTAATAATCCTGCTTTTGTTTTTCTTGCTTGCAAATATCCCTCTTTATGGCCTTGAAAGAAATTCGCTTGAAAGGTTCAAGTACCTTGCTATAATACTCGGAACAGATTTTGGAAGCATCATAAGCCTGGGTATAGGGCCTATTGTTATGGCAAGCATCATACTTCAGCTTTTGATTGGCGGGGGCTTGATTAAAATTGACTTGCATTCAGAAGAAGGCAAAAAGTACTATCAGGGGCTTCAGAAGGTGTTTGTATACGGTTTTATTTTATTTGAAGCAAGTGTGTATGTTTTAATGAAAGGGCTTCAGGCAAGCCCGGGATTTGGTGCAATAGTAATATTGCAGTTAATTCTTGGAGGGATTGCTATTGTTTTTATGGATGATGTTGTTCATAAGTGGGGCTTTGGTTCTGGCGTAAGCTTGTTTATTGCAGCAGGGGTTGCTTGGAGGATTGTTACTGGTGTGTTGCAATTTGTAGGGGCAGACGGCACAAACTGCCTTGCAGACTTTTCAAGAACTCCGTGTGCAGGAAAAATATTTGTAATAATCCAGGCATTGATTAACCAGGCGCCAACAGAGGCTATAGCGGCATTTTTAGTCTTGTTTTTCACTGCTTTGATATTTGTTGTTGTGGTTTGGGCGCAATCGCTGAAAGTAGAGATTCCTTTAAGTTTTGACAGGCTTAGGGGTTATGGAATAAGATGGCCTCTTAATTTCTTTTATGCTTCCAATATCCCTGTGATTTTAACTGCTGCTTTGACTGCAAACATACAACTTTTTGCCGGCTTGCTTGAAACAGGGCTTGGCAGGCCTACTTTCCTTGGAAGCTTTTCACAAGGGGTTCCTATTTCTGGCATGGCATTCTGGCTTTACCCTGTCGATCTTGTGCAAGGAATTATCACAGGAAGCTTAAGAAGTGTTGACTTTTTAAGGGCGATAAGCTCCACTTTATATTTCATTATTTTCTCTACGATATTTGCGCTGCTTTGGGTAAAGACAAGCGGCATGGATGCATTAAGCCAGGCAAAAAATATTTTGTCAAGCGGATTGCAAATTCCAGGGTTCAGAAAAGATGAAAGAATACTTGAAAGCATTTTGGGAAGATATATAACTCCTTTAACTGTTATGGGCGGTGCGGCAGTGGGTTTGCTTGCAGCAATGGCTGACTTGCTCGGAGCTTTAACAAACGGCACGGCTATATTGCTTGCGGTTATGATAACCTATCAGTTTTACCAAAACATTGCACAACAACATGCAGTGGATATGCATCCTGCTCTAAAGAAAATGTTTGGCTAAATAAAAATGATAATAGAATTACTGCAAAACTATCCTAAGGCAAGTATTGTTTTACTTTCAGTTTTAATAACTTTTGTTCTTACATTGATATACAAATATACTACAAATCAAGAAAGAATAGGCGAAATAAAGAAAATGCAAAAGGATTACCAGGAAAAGGCAAAGGCATTAAAAAGCCAGCCTGAGAAGATGATGGAAATGCAGAAAAAAATATTAGAACTTTCGGGAGAAATGATGAAACATTCAATGAAGCCAATGCTGATAACAATGATTCCTATGTTTGTTTTGATTATATGGATAAAAAAAATATATGCCCCTGTTTTAAGCTCGTGGATATGGTACTACATACTATCTGCGATAATCTTTAACTCGCTGTTTAGAAAACTGTTAAAAGTACAATAAAAAACCAAAAATGAAAAAAGAATACCTTATCAAGCTTGGAATGTTCCAGCAGGAAGCAGAAAGGCTAAGCAAGGAAAACGAAGCAATTTCAAAGCAAGTTATTGAACTTAACGAATTAAAGATTAATTTAACAGAGTTCTTGAATTCAAAGAGCGGCGAGAGTTTGATTTCATTTGGCAAAGGGATTTATACCAAAGCAGAATTAAAAAATAAGGAACTGTATGTAAACATAGGCTCGGGAATTGTTGTAAAGAAAAGCGTTGAAGATACGATAAGAGTGATAGACGAACAAACAGCCAGGCTTGAAGAAATGAAAAACAGCCTCTTAAAAGAGATGGAAAATCTTAATATAAGGGTGCAAGAGCTCGCACAAGAGGAGAAAGAAGAATAAAAGAGGTAATAAAATCAAAAAGTCCTTGTGTGTACCTCGGCTTAAAAGCCGAGGTTTGTTCGGGACTTTTGGATGCTCAGAAAAGGATAGTTGCAAAGCAACTATCTACAGCCTAAAGGCTGTAGTTTACTTTTCTGACATTAGATTGTGATTACTGGATAGATTTCTTTGCTCTTTTAACAAATTCGTCGAACTTTAAGATTCCGAGTTCTGAAATCACTGCCCTGATGTATTTCTTTTCTACAAACTCAAAGGCAGGGTTTCTTACTTTTATGTCCTTGGGGGCATTTTTCCAGATTTCATGAAAGTCTCGCTCTTCTATTTTCACATGTTTTGGAAAGAACTTCCACGAGTCAGAAACAATATAAAGAGGGATTTTGTGCAGGAATGCAAGTTCTGCAATCAAGCCAGAGCCTACTTTATTTATTACCCCGTCTTTTAAGATAGCATCAGAGCCTATCAAAACAAAGTCTGCTTTTTTTGTTCCTTGTTTCTTTTCAAGGGCGATAGCTACAGCTGCATCTACAAAGGTTGTGACTTTTATGCCTGCTTTTTCCAACTCTAAAGCAGTCTTCCTGCCTTGAAATAATGGCCTTGTTTCTGTATTGTAGACTTCAAACCTCTTGGTGTGTTTTTTTGCGTACACAAGAGCTTTGACAACATTGGTAGAATGGCAGTGAGTGTAAATAACATAATGGTTTTTAATTATCTTGAAAACGAGTTTGTTTATTTTTTCCTGAGCGTTATTAAAATGCAAAGGGGTGTTCAGGCAAAGATGTTTTTCTTTATGATAACATTTGTCTATAGAGTGGATAACATTTACAAGCATAGGCTCTGTCGGCCTTGCATGCATAAGGGCTTTTTTCACTTCTGTTGTTGGCTCGAGGAGAAATGCTTTTAAAGCGGCTTTTGCGATATTTGTTGCGCCTTGAATTTTTATGCTTTTTATGTCTTGGACTATTTTTTTAACCTCTTTTTTCATACATTTGCCAAGAAGGATAAGTATAAAAACTTTAGTAGATTGTTGTTAATAAAAATATATAAATTTTAAAGCTTGAATGTTGTGTCAAGAACATTGACTAAAGCCAAAAGTGTGTATTGTTCTTGGGCACTATCAGAAATCCCGCGTAACTTAAAACTAAAATCAAGAATGGTTAGGATTTCTGAAGTCTAAAAAAATACTACACTTTTTTATATACGAAGTTGAAAAATTAAACTTAAGAAATAAAAGAGGCAAGGGTAAGCGAGGTGAAAAATGTTAGAAATGCTTTTGAATCCAAGAAGGGCTGAGAAGAGACCGATTGAGATGCTCCTTGTGGGAGTGTTTTATTCTTTTATGTCTTTGCTTTTGACAAACTGGATTTTTTCGGGGGCAGTGCTTTCAAAATACTCAGGCATAGTTATTGTAACCTTTACTGTCATGTTCTCTATGCCTTTTATGTTTTATTTGTTAAGGCACGAAGAGAGTAAGGAAATAAAAGACAAAACAAAGTATCAGGGGAGGTTTAAGGTGATTAAAGAGCATTCGAGGGCTATACTTTCTTTGCTCTGGCTTTTTATAGGATTTGTAATCGCTTTTTCTTTATGGTATGTAATAACTGGCTATGTCCAGAATTTTCAGGCGCAAATAGAAACTTACTGTTACATTAATCATCCATCAAATTTTGAGCTTTGCATAGAAGAATATAGTTCGCCAAAAGAGATTACAGGAGCTTTCTCGGCAAGTGAAAAGTTTTTTACTATATTTTTTAATAATATTTATGTTCTGATGTTCACTTTAATTTTCTCTTTGATTTTTGGGGCAGGGGCTATTTTTATTCTTGCATGGAATGCGAGCGTGATAGCAGTAGCAATAGGGATATTTACAAAAATGAAAATTAGCATGTGGCCTCTCGGGATATTAAGGTATATGGTTCATGGACTGCCTGAGATTGCTGCATATTTTATAGGAGCAATTGCAGGAGGCATTGTCGGTATGGCTGTTGTAAGACAAGATTTTGATAAAGAAAAGATAAAAGAGATATTTGGAGATTTTATAAATTTAGTTTTAATTGCAATAGTTCTTTTATTCCTCGCGGCGGTAGTTGAAGTTGCCCTTATATACCAGCTTTCTTAAAATGATTTGGTAAACGTTAGATAAGGCTATATAGAAGAAACTATGCCTAACAGGAATTAATAGCTATAGTGAAAGACATAAGTTTTCCTATCTAGTCAAGGTGCAGATGAGGAAAAATTAGTGTAATTGGCTATAAAGAAATATATCAAGCAGGATTGCTCATTTGAGGTATAGTTTATTAGTTTTTAATTGTCGGTTGTTTTCTGTATCAATTCTATAGCGGGAGGTATTAACTATTGCCTTAAAGCTGCCTATTGCAGATAGCTTTAAAAATAAAATTCCCTTCACAGAATAATGAAAATGTACTGCAAGAAGTGCAAATATTCTTTTGAGGGTGAAAAAATGCCGTTAAGATGCCCTCTTTGTGGTGAGAAAGATATAGAAAAAGAAAAAAATATAGAAGAATTGCTTCAGGAGCTCTAATTTTAATATGAAAGAGGAAGAGATTATAGAAGAAAGAAAAAAGAAAATTAAAAAATGGCTTTTCGAGAAAAATTGGATTGTTTTAGTTTTTATCCTTGTTCTTTTGGTTCTTGCATGGCACATAAGGACTGCAAATGTTCCTTTGCTTAAAGATGTAACAACAGGAGACTATACTCTTGGCCCTGACCTTGATCCTTACTTATTTTTGAGGTATGCCAAAGCAATTGTTGAAAATGGAAGCCTGCCTGAAAGAGATTATATGAGGTATGTGCCTTTAGGTTATAAACCAACTGATGAAACCTGGCTTTTGCCGTATATGATGGCTTATTTTCACAAATTTTTGAGTGCATTTAGCGAAGTAAGTATAAACTATTCTGCCATGATTTTTCCGGCATTTATGTTTTTGCTTACTATCATTGTATTTTTCTTCCTTGCAGGAAAAATTTTCGGAGAGCATAGATACCGATGGTATATTGCAAGTCTTGCTTCAATTATTTTGATTATAGTGCCGGTATTTTTGCCAAGAACAGTGGCAGGAATTCCTGAAAAAGAATCTGTTGCTTTTTTATTTATGTTCCTGGCATTCTACTTTTTGCTTTGTTCATTCAAAGAAATCAAAGAAAAGAAATCATATATTTTTGCTTTGCTTGCGGGAGTTTCTACAACCCTAATGGGATTAATATGGGGGGGAGTAATTTATGTTTTTACAACAATAGGAATATTTGGGATTTTTATGTGGATTTTTAATAAAATAGAAAAAAAAGAGTTAATCTCATATGGAATTTGGCTTTTTTCAAGTTTTATTTTGCTTCCGCTTATTTATGAAAGATTTAGTTTTATAGGTCTTGTAGCTTCATTATCAAGTGGGATTAGTCTTGCGGTTTTCCTTTTGATTGGAATAGATTACTTACTTTTTAAAACTAAAATAAAAAATATAGAATTTATCAAAAAAATTGAAGGAAAATATCCAAAAAAATTGATTAGTGTGTGTGTATTTGTTGTCTTTGTCGCTGTTTCTTCGAGCATTGTTTTTGGAATAAGCTTTATACCTAATTTTATGCAAGATATTACTCAACACCTCATCCAGCCGATTGAAGATAGATTTTCATTTACAGTAGCAGAAAACAGGCAGCCATATTTTAATGAATGGGAAAATGATTTTGGACCAAGCTTAAAAGGGATTCCTGTCTTGTTTTGGCTTTTCTTTGTGGGTTCTATATTATTGTTCTATAAAACAATAAAATTAAAGAAAAAAGAACAAATTTTTGTTACAATTGCTTATTCTTATTTTTTGTTTGCCTTGATTTTCAGCAGATATTCTGGGAATAGTGTTATGAATGGAGTAAATTTTATAAGCAAGTTATTTTATTTTTCGGGTGTTGCTGTTTTTGGGCTTTGTTTAGTTTACTTGAATTATATTCATGAAAAAAGAAAAGAAGAAAGCATTTTGAAAGAAACAAACTTATCTTACTTGTTTTTGTTTGCTTTGTTCTTTGTGGCAATAGTAGGGTCAAGAAGCGCGATAAGGCTTGTTATGGTTTTAGCTCCGCCTGCGAGCATAATAGTAGCATTTATTCCTTTTGAGCTGCTTGTGAAAGTAAGAGAAAAGAAAGAAAACAAGAATATATGGCTTGGCTTGCTTGTTGTTGTTTCAATCTTAAGTTTATTTATGATTTTTAAGCTATATCAAACAACATATTATACCGCCAAGAGTTATGCGCCAGGAATGTACAATCAGCAATGGCAAAAAGCAATGGCTTGGGTTAGAAACAATACTGCAGAAGATGCTGTATTCAGCCATTGGTGGGATTATGGCTATTGGCTTCAAAGCATAGGAAACAGACCGACAATGCTAGATGGGGGAAATGCTATTGTTTACTGGAATCATTTATTTGGAAGGCATGTCTTGACAGGGCATTCTGAGCAAGAGGCTTTAGAAGTCTTGTATAGCCATAATGTTTCTTACTTGTTAATTGACCCTACAGATATTGGAAAGTACCCTGCTTATGCAAGCATTGGAAGTGACGAGAATTATGATAAGTACAGCTGGCTTACAACATTTGTGATGAATGACAAGGCAACAAAAGAGCTAAGGAATGAGACAGAATATTACTACGAGGGCGGATTTTTGCTTGACGAAGATTTTGTGAATAAGAAGAATGAGACAGAAACTCTTTATCCTGCAAGAAGGTCTTACATACCAATAGTTAAAGTGGTTATGAAAGACAGCAATATCAACAAGATTACAAATGCCGAAGTAATGTTTTATTACCAGGGAAAAAGAGAATGGATTCCTTTAAATTGCGTATTTTTCGAAGGTAAAAAATATGAGCTAAATAAAAGTGGGTATGATGGCTGTTTGTATCTTATTCCTGCAATAAGCTCGGATGGAACGAGCTTAAACAAAAAAGGTGCAGGAATATTCGTAAGTTCTAGAGTTAAAAAGACAAATTTTGCAAGACTCTACCTGTTTAATGAAAGTGAAAATTTTGAGCTGGTGCATTCAGAATATGATTATGTTATGCAGGCATTAAAAGGCCAAGGCATTAATAACACAGAATTTGTGGTATATGGAGATATACACGGGCCTATAAAAATATGGAAAATCAATTATCCGGCAGGCATGAAAGTAAATCCTGCTTATCTTGAAATTAAATACCCGAGCGAGGAATTGAGACTGGCGAAGCCTGGCTACTACTCATAAAATAAAATGGATCTTGTACTTTTAGTTCCGGTTATTGCAGGGTTTTTGATTACTTTATTTTTTATGCCGTTTTGGATAAGAAAAGCTTGGAAAATTGGGCTTGTTTGGGAAGATATGAACAAATTCAAGAAGCCAAAAGTTGCGGGCTCTGGGGGAATAATTGTTGTTATGGGGTTTATTCTTTCTGTTTTGATTTATATAGCTATAAAGACTTTTTATTTTAAAAGTACAGAAGGTGTTGTTGAAATTTTTTCACTTACTACAACAATTTTGTTGTTAGCAAGTACTGGCTTAATTGATGACTTGCTTGGCTGGCATCATGGAGGGCTAAGTAAAAAATTCAGGATTGTCACTTGTATATTTGCATCTATTCCTTTGATTGTAGTTAATGCAGGGATTTCAAAAATGGCGTTCCCATTTATTGGAGAAGTTGAATTGGGCTTGTTATATCCTTTATTTTTTATACCTTTAGGCATAACAGGAGCAGCTACTACTTTTAATTTTTTGGCAGGATTCAATGGGCTGGAAGCAAGCCAAGGAATTATAATGCTTTCTGGCCTTGGCGTTGTAACTTATTTAACAGGCAATTCATGGCTTTCTCTAATATGCTTTGTGATGGTTGCTTGCCTTGCCGCATTTTGGCTGTTTAATAAAGTTCCTGCCAAAGTTTTTCCTGGCAATTCTATAACTTATACAATAGGAGGATTGATTGCTTGTATTGCTATACTCGGAAATATAGAAAAAATAGCGGTTTTCTTTTTTATTCCTTATATCCTCGAGACAATATTAAAATCGCGAGGGAGGTTAAGGAAGCAGTCTTTCGGGAAACCGAATAAAGATAATAGCCTTAAAATGCCTTATGACAAGATTTATGGAACAGAGCATCTTGCAATATGGTTCTTGAAAAAAATAGGATTAAAAGCAACAGAAAAAAGAGTTGTATACCTAATAAATTTATTCCAAATTGGAATAATAATTCTTGGCTTATATATATTCAGAGCAACAATTTTCTAAGATGTTAAAAAAAATGTCAGATTTGTGGAAAGATGAGTTAATCCGAGGAGGTTTTATTCTTTTTATTATGATAAACCTTTTCAATTTCTTGAATTATGTTTTCCATTTTGCTATGGCTCATATGCTTAGCCCTGCGGATTATGGAATTATTGTGGTTTTAATGTCTTTTGCGTATATATTTGGTGTTCCTGTTGAAGCTATTCAAGCTATAATTTCAAAATATACAACAAAATTTTCAGATAAGGGAAAGATAAAAGATGTTATACTAAGAGGCTTAAAAAGGGCGGCAAAGATTTCATTTTTTTTATATTTGATTTTTATCCCTGTTGCAGTATTTTTTGCTTATTTTTTAAAAATAAAGTTTTTGCTTCTTGCAATAACTGGCTTGATTTTAATAAGTTCATTTATAAATCCAGTACTAAGAGGGGCTTTACAGGGAAAAAAGAGGTTTAATAGTTTGGGAGCAAGCTTAAATCTCGAGTCTATAATCAAATTAGTTTTAGCAATTATTCTTGTGTATTTTATTAATAATGCTTATAGTGCTATAAGTGCAGTAGTAATTGCAAGTTTTATAGCGTTTTTTATTACCTTTATTTTTATAAAAGACATTATGTTAGAAAAGAGAAAAAATGCGCCTGTAAAAGAAATATATTCTTATAGTCGGTCTTCATTTATCCTTTTTCTCGTTATTATGTTAATGCTTAGTATAGACACAATTCTTGCCAAAAGATTTTTTCCAGCAGACCTTGCTGGAAAGTATGCAGTAGCTTCAATCATCGGCAAAATGATTTTTTTTGGAACAATGGGAATAAGCAAGGCGATGTTTCCGATTTCTTCTGAGAAAAAAGTGAAAAAAGATCAAAGGGATGTTTTGAAAAAGGCATTTGCATTAACTATTATTTCTATTATTATAGCACTCGCTATTTTTGTAACAATTCCGGGATTATTTGTAAAAATTCTTTTTGGGGGTAAGTATGTTGAAATTGCAGGGCTTTTAGTTTACACAGGAATTGCATTTAGCTTTCTTGCTGTCTCCAACTTAGTCGTGATGTATAAGCTTTCAAAAGGCAATGTAAAATCCAGCAGTTTTATGGTTGTTTTTGCGGCAATAGAAGTATTGCTGTTAGTTATATTAAGCCAAAATTTGTTTAGGTTTGTAATAGCATTATGTTTAAGCAACTTGTTTATGCTTATTGGAAGTTTATTTTTGAAAAATAAATAGAAAATTAGAATCTATATTTTATTAGAGTCAAAATGGCTTTTAGACCGTCTTTCCAGTTAATTTTCTTTCCTTCTTTTATTGTCCTCGGATAATATGAAATTGGAACTTCTTTTATTTTTATGCCCTTTTTAAGAATTTTCGCAGTTACTTCCGGCTCCCATTCAAAACCATTTCCTTCTATTTTTATAGATTTTATTAATTGAGTATCAAATACTTTGTAACAAGTTGGCTCGTCTGTAATTTTAGAATTAAAAAGAATATTAGTAATAAAGGTTACGAGAATCCCGCCCATATAAAAAGGTATTGAAGAATATTTTTTGTTTTTCTTTAGCATCCTTGAACCATAAACAACTTTACAATCTTTGTTTAAAATAGGACTAATTAATTGTTGGTACTCATTTGGATTATATTCTAGATCTGCATCTTGAATTAAGATTACATCTCCTGTAGCTAATTTTATTCCTTCTTTTACAGCAGAGCCTTTTCCCCCATTTTTTTTGCTTTTGAATATAAATTTTACTTTTTTGCTTTTTTTTATATAGTTTGAGATTATTTTTTTAGAATTGTCTGTACTACCATCATCTATTATAATAATTTCTTTTTTTACATTAACTCTTGCTTTTAAAACAAGGTCCAAAACTTTAGAGATGGTTTTTTCTTCGTTATAGACTGGAATGATTATTGAAAGAGTTTTCATTTTTCATTTATTAGAAGATAAAAAACATAAAGAACAGAAAGGAATACAAGAATTATTGAGATATAAAGTATTAAATGAGCCAATTTGTCAAGCAGGGTATCTAAAGGATTATAAGTTTTGTATTTATCAAAAATTGGTTGGATTGACTCATCATAACCTATAGGATATAAGAACCATGTTTTTGTTGATTTTATTGCCTGAAAAATAGAAGGATTAAGCATGAATGTAGTCTTGTATATTTTATATTCTATTACATCTTTTTTTGAAATTAATGGGAAATAAATTTTTTGAGGATTTGCTACAATAATTTCTTTTTTAAGTTTAGAATTATTTTCAAAAAAACTAACAATATTTTCCATGCTTTTATTGAAATCCGGCTGATTTTTTATTGTACCCCAACCACAATCATCTGAAACACATTCTATAAAATAAACGTCTGTTGGGTATTTCGTGCCTGGAAGACTTTCGGATAAATTAAGTAGTTGTTGCAAGTAGGCGGATTCTATATAATTTCTTCCATTTAAAGTCCAGTGTATTCTGCCACGATATATTCTGCTGTCTGCAATAACTAAATCAGTTTCATGGATATTTTCTTCTTTATAATCCATTAATGAAGCAACTCCGCTCTTTGAGTAAAAATGAGTTATTGTATATTTAGTATTTACTCCCAACATAAAAAGACCTAAAATAACTAAAACAATTAAAAGGTACCTTAACTTAAAACTTTTCATTTTAGATTTAATGAAGTCATCTATTTTTGAAATGAATGATGCGGCTGGGGGGATAAAAATGAAAAGAAGAAAAATATAATGTTTAGAAAGCGTGACTTTAGAAGCCATATATAAATAAACAAAAAGAAAAGTAAAGATAAAAAAGAATAGATAACTTCTTTTTTTAGTAAAGCAAAATATTAAACCAACCACTCCCAAAATAAATATCAAAGGATCTGGATAAAAAAGAAAGCCAAGATAATACAAGGAAAGTGGTGCTTTTGAACCAATCTCATAAAAAGAATTTCCAAAAAAGACACCTTTCCAATCAGATCCCATATCCCACCCTGCTGCCCAAGAATAATATTGTGTAGCAGTTTCTTTCCCAAATCCAAGAGTATTTGTAAATATAAAATCCATAAACCCTCTATCTTTGTAAAGAAGATAGTTATGGGTTAAGGCAGGAATACAAAATATAAAAATAGATGCTAAAAAAACAAATAAAATCTTAAATGTTTTTTTGTCAAAGAAATGTTTATTTTCTTTATAATTAAAATAAAGTGCATAAGCAATAAGGACAGGAATAAACAATAAAGCATAAACTTTAGTGAGTACCCCTAAACCCAGCGAAATTCCGCTAAGCAGAAAATTAAAGTACTCTTTTTTGAAATGAACGGCATTAATAAATAGAAATAAGCTTAAAGAAATAAAAAATACTACAGTATTATCCATCTCAGAAAGTGTATTTTTAATATGAAAAGAAGAAATAGCAAGAAGAACTGCTGCAATTAAACCTGCTTTTGAACCAAAAAATTCTTTTGTAAGTAAGAAAATTAATATAATTGATAAACTTCCAAAAAGAATGGCAGAAAATCTCGAGCTAAATTGGGTTGCTCCAAAGATATGATAAAAAACATCTGTTAAACAATGCCAAAGGGAAGCTGATTGGTCCCAAAGGGATAGTTTATTAGAACCTAAAAAATTAATTGCATGCACTGAATGGTGCATATCATCTGCAGAAACTCCTAAATTTATTGCAGCAATAATTCTTAATAAAAAAGCAAATAATAAAATAACAAGTAGATAGAAAAAAGTTCTATCTTTTGAAAAAAAAGCATTAACAAATTTATCAAGAAATGACTCAAAAAAATTATTATTCATTTTTAATAAAAACTAGAATTTTAAATAAAGGAGGTATAGGGAAACTGGGTAAATTTAGTGTTTTAATAAGTTTAAATCCATTTTTAGTCAAGATAGATTCTATATCAAATATATTATAGTAATGTGGACTACATGGGCCTTCTCTTTCAGAAAATGTGCCTTTTGTTAAAAATCTTCCTATTTTATAGAATAATGATTCTGTTGGCCCACTTACAATCAATAAACCATCTTTTTTTAATACTCTTTTAATTTCAAATAAGGCTTTCTTGATATCTATTATATGCTCTAAAATATCTAAGCAGAATATTTTATCAAAAAAATTTTTAACAAATGGTAATTTACGAATATCTGAAACTAAAATTTTACATTTTTTAATATGTAAATTTTTAACAAATGGATTATAATCAATTCCATAACATCTTAATTTTTTATCTTTAGGGAGATTTTTTAATAAAACACCATCTCCACAACCAGCATCTAATAAATTTTCATTGTCTTTTATCTCAGCCAGTTCTATACTCTTTTCTATTCTTTTTAAAAATAATTTTCTTATTAATGGATTATTTGAATAATATTCTGGGACTATCTCTTTAAGTTGTTTATGAATCATAAACTAATTAAAAATCATTAATTTATAAACTTATATTTTAAATTTATAAATGATACAATAGCTAAATTTATAATATAGTAATAATTTAGTGAATAATGCTAAAGGTTGTTATTGTTATGCCTGCTTATAATGAAGAAAAAAGAATAGGCAGGACTTTAGAAGCTTATTGTAGGTTTTTTTCTGAAAAGAAAAAGAGAAAAGAGATAGAAGATTTTGAGATTTTAGTGGTTATAAACAATACTAAAGATAATACTGAAGGTATTGTTAAAGCATTCCAGAAAAAATGTAAAAAGATAAGATACCTTAATTTTAAGCAGGGCGGGAAGGGCTTTGCGATTATTCAGGGTTTTAAAGATGCTTTAAAGAGGAGAAATGATTTGATAGGATTCGTAGATGCGGATATGGCGACTCCGGCTTTTGCATTTTATGAACTTGTTAAAAACATAGATGGATATGCTGGAGTAATCGCAAGCAGGTATTTAAAAAGAAGTGTTATCAAGCCAAGGCAGACATTAAAAAGAATATTTGTAAGCCGAATATTCAACTTTATGGTAAGAAGCTTGTTTTTCATGCCTTACAAAGATACCCAATTAGGAGCTAAGCTTTTCAAAAGAAAGGCTATAGAAAATATAGTTAATAATCTCGGTACAACTAAATGGGCATTTGATATTGACTTACTTTATAATGCTAGAAAAAAAGGGTTAAAAGTTAAAGAATTGCCTACGGTTTGGCAAGATGTTGATGGAAGCAAGCTTAATGTAGAAAGGGCAAGCATACAAATGTTTTTTGCAGTGGCTAGATTAAAGATACTAAACTCCCCTTTTAAGGTATTTTGGCCTGTTTTAAGGTCTATAGGGGGATGGATTTGGAGGATTGTAAGATGAAAATACTAATTTTTGAATGGCGAGACATAAAAAATCCTAAGGCGGGAGGCTCAGAATTGTATTTCCATGAACTTGCAAAAAGATGGGTAGGCCAAGGAAATAAAGTTACAATTATTTGTGGTGGTTGGGAAGGATGCAATAAAGAAGAAGTAATCGAAGGTATAAAGACAATAAGAATTGAAAAAGAGTTCAGCCAGTACCTACTTTCGCCTTTTGCTTACTTTAAGCTTAAAGAAAAGCCCAATATTATTATAGATGTAGAAAATGGAATTCCATTTTTCATACCTTTATTTTCAAAGCCTACAAAGATTTTACATATCCATCATATCCATAAAAATGTTTGGTTTAAAGAGACATGGAATGGAGGATTAAAAAATAAAGTTATTGCCTTAATAGGTTACTTTCTCGAAACAAAAGTTATGCCCTTTGTTTATAGAAATACCAAGATAGTAACAGTTTCTGAAAGTTCTAATGAAGAAATAAAAAGATTGTTCAAAAAAGAAGCTGAAATAGTTTATAACGGAGTAGACACAAATAAGTTCAAGCCTGACGAGAAAAGTAAGACGCCAGAAATAATTTTTGTTGGTAGACTTAAAAAATATAAAAGTGTTGATGTTTTACTAAAAGCAATAAGTTCATTAAAAAATGAGAAAATTAAAGTGTATATAATCGGCAGAGGGGATGATGAAGAAAGATTAAAAAAATTGAGAAAAAATCTTAATTTAAAACATGTGATTTTCAAAGGATTTGTTTCAGAAAATGAAAAAATTAAACATTTGCAAAGAGCATGGCTGGCTATAAATCCTAGCATGATAGAAGGATGGAGTATAACAAATATAGAAGCAAATGCTTGTGGAACTCCCGTAATAGGAAGTAATGTTCCAGGCATTAAAGATTCTGTTATTGATAGAAAGACGGGGTTACTTTTCAAGTATGGGGATGAAAAAGAACTGGCAGAAAAAATAGATTTTTTAATAAAAAATAAAAAGATAAGAGAAAATATGGGAAAGGAAGCAATAAAATGGGCAAAAAACTTTTCATGGGACAAGTCTGCTGAAAAATATTTAGATATAATAAAAAAGGTTACGAAACAATAAGATGAAGAATAAAAGCTGGAATAAGTTTTGGGAAGAATATAAAGAACCTTCTAACTCTGAGAAATGGCTAATAAAAGAAAGAGACAAAATAATAGATACAATAAAAAATGAATATTTTGGCAAAAAGAAAATAAAAATTCTTGAAGTTGGATGTGGATATGCCTCAAATAGCAAAATCCTTAATAAAAGAAAAGACTATGAGGTTTTTTGTATAGACTTAAGCAAAAAAGCAATTTTAATGACAAGAAAAGAAATAAAAAATTCATTTGTAATGAATGCAGAAGAACTTAAATTTAAAGATAATTATTTTGATATTGTATTTTCTGCGGGATTATTGGAGCATTTTAAGGATCCTTCTAAAATTGTGAAAGAAATAATTAGAGTTACTAAAAATAACGGATTAGCAATAACATTTGTCCCTGGAAAATATAGTTTATGGCAATTATGGATAAGACTGCATGGCAAACAATGGCAACACGGGTATGAAGAACCTTATACACAAAAAAAACTCAATAAAATTTTTAATTATGATAATATACAAATTATAGAAAGAGAGGGAATAGATCCGTTTAGTTTAAACGGATTTCTTCTTAAGTTATTTAATGTAAAAACTTCTTTTAGGAAAAGTTTTTCTAATGCTTATACAGAAATATACAATATTGTAAAGAAAGTATAATCAACTAAATTTATATATTATTAAAGAAGGTTTTGTTCTTTCCACATCTAAGAAATAAGCCTGAACAACAGTCAAATTATTTTCCTGAGGATAGGTATAAACCCACTCAGGTATTTTCTCAAAAATAGATACTACAAAAAATATCGGTTTTAATTCTGAAATATTAGCTTCAAAAGAAGTTAAATTTTGAAACGGACTAGAAGAATAAGTACTTCTTTCGCTGTAATATGTATTTTGAGAGGTGCTTGCACTTATAATTATATCTGAGGGCCCAGAATTTTCTTTTATCCATAAGCCAGCATCTTTTACATCTTTATAGCTGTCTATTTTAATCTTAAGAATACTGTTTGAATGGGCCATCATCTGATAGCTCCCAAAAAGTATAACTAAAACAATCATTATAACAGCAAGTTTTCTATGATAAACAGTGATATAATCTTTGAGTTTTTCTAGGCTAAAGCCAATTATTGAAAAAAAGTATGGAAAAAGCATAAAAATATACCTATCTTCAAAATGATTTACAAGAAAACCAAAATAGATAAGAGGTATAAATAAAGAAAGAAGGACAAAAACCTGCTTTTTGAGCAAAAGATTCTTTCGGATATTATCAAAACCCAACCCTATATCTAAGATTAAAAAAGAGAGGCCAATAAGGAATATTAAAAATAATAAATAACCGGCATAGTTTGGAAGATATTTTATATAAGTCATAAAAACATTAAAAGGAGTGTCCCCTGGCGCTCGGCTAACTTGAGTTGTTCCAAAAACATAGAGTATTGTGTAAAGAGGGTTTACACTTTTAAATTTTATATAAGACCACATCCAATAAGGAATATAACATAAACCGGCCAGTAATGCAGAAATCCACCAATCTTTATTTTTAAAAATTTTAAAACCTTCTGTAATTAGCAGAAATATTCCTAATATAAAAAGAAATAAAGCAATTGTAAATCTTAATAAAATCCCAATAACCAGTACTGGAAGAATAAACCAAATATACTTGGGCTTGTAATTTATTAAATAGCCTTCAATAAATAAATAAGTTGCAAGGAGAATAAAAGAAATTTGTGGCAAATCTACTAATAGCCTAAAGGTATAAAAAAAATCAATATAAAAAAAAGAATATAAAAAAGAAGAGATTAATGCAATTTTTTCATTAAATAATCTCTTTGTGATTAAAAATATTAATAATATGTTAAAAATCGAAAGTAACATATAAAAAAATCTTAAGCCTATTTCTCCCAGTCCAATTTTAAAGAATATTGAAGCAATAACTGGAAAAAGGATTGGTCGGCCTGCTGCCCACCATCCAGTATCTGGTGTTCCAAAAGCAATATTTTTTGCTTTAAGAAGGTATTCTGCCTCGTCCCACCATAATGGCTGATTTTTTGTCAGAAAAAAATAGTATAAACGGATAATAAAGGCCAGCAATAATAACCCAACAAGTGCAAGATTATAAGGATTTTTCAGCCAGTTCTTGATTTTTTCTTTTCTTTCTTCTACCTTATCCATGTAAAGCTCTGGGAAAAAAGGTTTTTATTTGTTGTTATTTTGTGCTTTCTATTCTTTGCCAGAGCTGTTTTTGAGTTTTTTTACTTAAGTTTATATCTTTGTAGATGGCTAGCCAAAGATATACTCTAGCTAAAAATAATCCAAAAAGCCAAAAAAATTCCTTGAAATTTGAAATATACTTAAATAAATTCAATGCTCCGAAAGATTCTTTCTTAAAAGAGCGGATTTCCACTCCAATCATTTTCTTTATTTGGTTATATCCTCCTGCACTTCTTTTCTTTTGTTTAATCCAATCAGAAAAATTATTTGGATATTTTACATAAACTTTCGATTCAGGAGAATATAAAATTTTATAGCCTGATTGGTAGACTTTATGGGATATATAACCGTCTTCTGAAAGCAAGTTCTCGGGCAGTTTTGGAAATAGATCTTTTCTTATTGCAAATAAATAGCCGGAGCAAAAAAACCTTTTTTTTATTAATAATGCCTTTTTTCGTCTTTCATTTGCAGTTTGGGTTAAGATATCCGCCCAAAATCCATACATTGTATTCTTAGGGTTTAAAGAAACAGGATTGCCTGATACTGCACCAGTCTTAAGGTCTTTAAATTTGTCTAATAAAAGTTTAATCGAATTCCTTCCAACAAATACGTCTCCGTCTGTTAAAACTAAAATTTCTCCTTTAGATTTTGAAACAGCGAGATTAAGGGCGACCGGCTTACCCTTGCCTTCATCTTGAATTAGTCTTAGGTTTTTGTATTTTGCCCTAAGTTTAGATGCTTCTCTTAAAGTTTCCATGTCTGGCGCGACAACTAAAACTTCGCTGTCTGGAATATGTTGTTCTGCAACAGATTCAATAGCTTTTGTTATGGTTTGTGGTTCTTTATAAGAGGTTATTATTATTGAAATCATTTTTTAGCATATTTTAAGAAGAGTTTATAAAATTCTTCAAATATGGTTTTCCATTTAAAATTTGTTGATTTCAAAAATGCTTGTTCTCTAATTTTATCAAGCCGACTTTTATTTCTTTTATCCAGACAGAATAAAAGCAATTCAGCAAGTCTTTCAGAATTATAAGTTGAAAAAATGAATCCACTTTTTTTGTTATTTATTATTTCGCTTGCGCCTTTATTGTTTGAGGCGATTACAATTTTTCTTCTGGCCATTGTTTCTATTAATGATTGAGGCATAGCTTCTCTTTTTGAAGGAAGAATAAATATCGCAGACTTGTCAATCATATTTATTTTCTTTTTTAAATCATATATTGCAGGAATAAATTGTATATTATTTTGTAGATTAAGAGTTTTTATCATAGACTCAAGTTTTTCCTTGTAATCCTGTTCTGCAGGACCAACTAATTTTAGTTCTATTAAAGGGTATTTTTTAGAAACTATTGCAACTGCTGCTATTAAAGTCTCAAGGTTTTTCACGGGCGCAATCCTACCGAGAAATAATAATCCGTGGCCTTCTTTTTTCTTTATAGTAAAAAACTCCTTAGGAATTCCGTTTGGAATATATACTAGTTTCTTTTTGTCAATACCAATTTTTTGCAGAAAAGGCAGTTCCCATTTTGTAATAGTCAGTATTTTTTCAAATCTGCTCAAAGTTCTTCTTCCATAGAATTTATCATAAAAGTTTGATAAAAAATTACCCAAACGGCTTCTTAATTCTGGCTCTACAAAAGGAGCATGAGTAGTCAAAAAAATAGGTTTTTTAAGCTTCTTGGCAACTTTTAAAGCAAGGGCTGTGTGAGGATGTCTATAGACTTCTGCGATTATAATATCTGGATTTAGTTCTTTTAATTGAGAAAAAAAATTCCAAAATTTTAAGTTTTCTCCAAAAGAAAAATAAGGCTTAAATCGGTGGATGTTTATTTTTTCATGGATTTCAAAGTCACAGGATTCTTTGTCTGTGCCTTTGATAACATTTGTTGAGAATACATGAACTTCATGGCCTTTTTCAATGAGCATCTGGCTTAAACTATAAACTCGGCTCCATACTCCACAAATGCTTGGATAACTATAAATACATACAAATGCAATTTTTAGCTTTTTATTTTGTTTTTTCATTTTCTTAAGAGGTTAAGTTTTTCTATTATTTTTGATCTTAAAAATAAATAAGAATCAATCTGAGAAAGATTCCTATCAATTAGGTCAATTATTGCTCTTAATGGCCGAGATTTAATGAAAACTTTAAAGCCGAAAGAGTTTCTTATGCTCCTAAGCTGAGAAGTTGTGAAATTAGGGTGTTTTATATTAGAGTTTCTAAAATAAGATTTTGAATATCCTTCCCTGAGCCAGCCTTTTTCCTGGCATAATTTATAGATTTCTGTGCCCTTAAATGCATTAAATATGCTTACTCCGACGTAGTCGGGCTGGCAATTTTTATTTAGTTCTATTGTCTTGTTTATGCTTATTTGTGTTTCAAATGGGATGCCCACCATGTTAAAAGCATAAGTTTTAAGACCGGCTTTTTTGGCAGAATGAAAAGTATCAATTATCTGTTTATTAGTCATATTTCTCTTTAATATTTCATTTCTTATGAAAGGGTCTCCTGCTTCAATGCCAATAGATACTCTGACACATCCTGCTTGTTTTAACATCTTGAAAATCTCAGGATTTACAGCGTTGACGCGTGCATTTATATTAAATGACAGGCCTATTTCTTTTGGATATCTTTTACAAAATTCTTCTATCCTTTTCTTGTCTAAAGTAAAAGTATCGTCATAAAACTCAATATTTTTTACATCATTTCTATATTTTTGAATTACTTGCTTGATTTCACTAAACAAATTATCAATACTCCTAAACCGCACATATTTCCCCATTTCCTTATACAACTTTGTCAAAAAATGATTTATACAATAAGAGCATTGGAATGGGCATCCTCTTGTGGTAAGAAATGTTGCTGTTCCGTGGTTCCATTCTAAATATTTTTGATAGTCAAATATCTCGCGATCTGGAAAGGGCAAACTATCTAAGTTTTGTATTAAAGGCATTAAAGTATTGCGGATTATTGTTTGTTTGTTGTCTTTATTTTTCTTAATCCAGAGGTTTTTTATTTTGTCTAGAGGCTTGTTTTTTTCCAAGTTATGAGCAAGCTCTAATAAAGCATTTTCACCTTCTCCTATACATATGAAATCAAAGCAGTCTTTTGAAATTGCTTCTTCAGGGGAGATAGTAGGATGAAAGCCTCCCGCGATTATGGGAATCTTGAAGTTTTGTTTGATTAGCGAAGAAATATGCACTGCATAATCAAAATCATTTGTTGCAGTAGTAATCGCTATCAAACCGGGCTTGAATTTTTTTACAAACTCAATTATCTTACTATCTGAAATGCCAAAAGTGCAGTCTATCAAGCCAGTTTCATGACCGGCTTTTTTGCATACTGCAGACAGCATGGCTAAGCCTGTTGAAATGTCTTTCGGGGACTCAACAATATTAGGGTAAATAAATAGGATTTTCATAGTATCATAGTCAGAGGTTAAAAGGATTTTTAAGCATTCCTAATAAAGCTCAAATATTGCAGGCAGGTTAACCTAAATCTATTTAAATAGTTTGATTTTGAAGGAATTATGGGCTTAAAGCATCTGTTAAAAGAAGCAAGATATTATCATTTGTTAGGAAAAGGGCATCTAAAAAGAATGTTTATTAAGTTTCTTCTTTCAAACACCATTCTGTCTAAATTAGTGAATACGCGAGCGTATAACTATCTTTATAATAAGGCTGTGGAAAAGAATACTAAAAAAGTTTATCCTATCAATCTTCAAATAGAAAATACAAATTCTTGCAATGCACAATGTATAATGTGTCCTCATACAAAAATGCAAAGAAAACAAAGCATAATGTCTTTCGAAAATTTTAAAAAAATATGCCAAAATATTTTGCCTTATGAAAAAATAAAGTTAATAACTATTACTGGATTTGGGGAGCCATTTGTTGATTCAGGAATGATAGAAAAGATAAAATGGTTAAATGAAGAATACCCTAAAATCAAAGTAGATATTTATACTAATGCTAGCCTTTTAACAAAAGAAATCTCTAATAAAATTCTTGATTTAAATTTGCATAAAATCAATTTTAGTATAAATGGCACTAAAAACAGCTATAAAAAAATAATGGGGCTTGATTATGGAAAAACTAAAAAAAATATTATTTATTTTCTAAAAAGGGAAAAGGAAAAAAAACAAACTTTTCCTTTGACAAATATTTCCTTAATGGTATTAAAAGAAAATAAAGAAGAAATAGAAGAAGTAGTTAATTTTTGGCAGGATAAAGTAGACTCTATAATGGCTTATCTTCCATCTGATTGGGCGGGAAAGCTGAATATCGATACTGCGGTTAAAAATCCATTCAAATTCAAAAGATGGCCTTGCGGGGCTTTATGGAAAAATATAACTGTGGACGTGGAAGGAAATGTTATTATGTGCTGCAGAGATTATGAATCTATTGTAAAATTTGGCAATGTTTTAAAGCAAAACATCAAAAAAATTAAGAATTCAAAAAAATTTAGAGATCTTCAGAAAAAGCAGAAAAAGCATGATTTTTCAACACCTATATGCAAAACCTGCGATAACTGCTTTGATTCTAGTTTAGACTGGTGGGCTTAATCAGAGTTTTTTAAGATTAGTAAATTTGACATAATAATTTTCTTGGATTTTTCTTAATTCTTTCATTAAAATAAAAAGATTCTTATTAGTTTTAAAAGAATAGTCATGGGCCATAATACAATATATTTTATTTTTATCATAATTTTTTATTATGTTTTCTATAATTAATTTAATTTTTTCTTTGTTGTAGTTCCCTTCTATAGAATCAGATAAATAAATAAATTTCATCCCATTTTTATTTTTAACTTTTTCTACTGCTTTTTTATGACTGAAAGATCCAAAATAATCATCTTTTCCTGTTGTTCTAAAACTAGAAATTTTATTTTTTCTCATTATTTTTAATACTTCTCTTTCATTATTATTAAAAGACATATTAAAAGGGGGAACAAAAGTCTTTAAATCGAATCCCATTTCCTTTCCAGATTCTATACTTTTTTCTAAGATCATATTCATTGCCTTATTATCTTCAAGGGGAAATGCCTCATGTATGAAACCATGAAGTCCAAAATCAAGATTTTTATTGTTTATATTTTCAAGAATATCAAGAAAAGGGGCATTATTAATATATTTTTCCCAAAAATAATGATTTTCAGCAAGTTTTCCAATTGCCCAAGACATTTTTAATGGAATTTTAAGAGGTTTTTTGGTATAAATATAACCACAAAGATTGAGTGATGCTGGAATCTGCTCTGCTTCAAGAAAAGACAAAATATTTTTGAAACCTTCTGCTCCAGAAGCATAATTTCTTAAATTGTTTAATTTCCAAAAAAAATAATTTTTAGTAGCATTAAATCTTGAAGGAGTATAAGAATAATAATTTGCTTCGGGGGTTTTTTTTATTTTGTGCCAGATGTAAGGTGAATGAATATATTTGTGAAAATCTCCTTCAACATCAAAACTTAATATGATTTTTATCATTTCAGGCCTTCTTTTGAAAAATCCCTATTATCTGATTTGAAAATGGGAAAGAATAGTCAAAAGCTTTTATAGTATAGCGCCAAATATAAGGGATATTTCTCCATTGTCTGCATTCCAGAACATTCAAATTATTTAATTTTGCAAGATTTTTTAATCTTTCCAGCGTAAATGGAGTTATATGCGTAGGATCATTTAGAAACATTTTCCAATTTGCTGGAGAATTATCAGTTAAAACAACTACTTTTCCGCCAGGTTTTAAAATTCTATTAATTTCGGCCATTAAGGGCATAATATTTCTTATATGTTCAAATACAAATTTGCAGATTACATAATTATAATGATTGCTTGGAAGTTTTAATGGATTTTCTAAGTCTATCTCAGGATAATCTAAACCCTTGGCATCATAGCCTAATTTTTTAAAAAGTTGCACCAATTCTCCTTGTCCGCAACCTAAATCAATTAATTTTCCAGATATTCTAAATTTACGTTTATGTAGCCATTCTACCAGTTTAGAATTCCATTCCAGACTGGATGGTTGCAAAATTCTAAAATAATTATTATTTGATATTTTTTTCATTTTAAAGCCACTCGCTGCATTTTGAACAGAAGGGAATATTTTTTTTCTGCTTGCTAAGATGCAATTTTCTTATTTTTTCAAATGCTTCACTATTCCATATTTCAGAAATAGAATTGTTTTTTACATTTCCTACTATGCCCTCAGCATAAGCATCAACACAGCAAAAAACAGCTGTTCCATCAGTCAATATGCTTAAGCGCCTAAATGGCTCCAAGCAAGGCAAATTTGTATTTTTTTTAAAAAAATCTGTTCTTCTATTAACTCCTACCTCCGATCCTATATGAAATTCAGAAACTTTACCTTTCCACATTCTTTTAAATTCCGCAAATTGGCCTTTATTTTCCGGAGTATGAACATAGCTTAATATTACATGAATTTTTCTTCCATGCTTATTATTTTTGTCTATAAAATAATGGATATTGGCCAGGGTTTTATCCCAGCTTATCCCCTTAAATTTTTCAAAGGTTTCCTTATTTGAAGCATCCAGGCTAAAATTAATTTTATCACAAAGATTTTCCTTAATAAGCTTATCTGATTTTTCTTTACTTAGCTCAGAGCCATTTGTAACTATTTTAATTGCCACATTTGGAAGCTTTTTTCTTATATAAGCAAGCCTATCAAAGAGATAAGGAGTTACTGCAGGATCTCCATAAAGGTTTGGTTTAATCTCCTTTAAATTTTTATAGCCTATACAGTCATTAATTATTTTTTTAAAGATTTCTGCAGGCATTATACTTTGTCTCATATTATTTTTAACAATTGAGGCATGTGGGCAAAATTTGCATTTGGCATTGCAGATAGTGGAAAGCTCTATGCTGATTACTTCTGGAAAATCTAATTTTTTGGGCCTTCTTAGAGTATAATAAATTTTTTTAAGTATATATCGTAATTTTAAATTTCCTTCCATTTCTAGATATAATTGAACCAATTTATAAACATTATTAAGAAATTATTTTATGGCATAAACTACAAAGCCAAGAGGGCACTTAGAATCTTTAAAGGAAAATATGGAAAGAGGATAATTTAAAAGATTAAGGAGCAACCCTATCCTCCCGCAGTTAATCATAGTCCATATTGCAAGAAACCTATTGCCATGAGGGATTATCTTTACTTTATTAAATTTCCTAAAAAGGTGCTCCAATCCATCTTTTGAGAATCTAAAATAATCCTTGGGACAAGGGTGATACTGCTGGATAAACCTTGTAGATAATATACAAACTCCACCTTTTTTAAGGATTCTTCTTAATTCATCAACTGCTTTTTGTGGATTGTAGGAATGCTCAAGAATCTCTGTGGCAACTGCTGTATCAAAATAATTGGACTTCCATTTTACCTTATGAAAATCGCAGCAGATATCAGGATTATTTTTTGCATCAATATCTACTCTTAGGTATTCTGTATAGGGTATGAACTTTTTATAAGGTGAATCCATAGATCCCAAGTCTACTACTTTTCCCTTTTTCAGACTTCTAAAAAAAATTTTTAATACCCTATCCAAGGTTATTCTTGTAACACTTGGAATTTTTCTAGTCAGAATCATTTTCTTAAGGATATTATCCGCCATTAACTTTATTGGAAACTATTGTTTAAAAGAGTTTTGGCTTCATAAATAATACTATTCCCGCTCTGTCAGGAGTTTAATTGTTATTTTACATCCTTTCCGGACAAAGCAACTGCTTCAAAAGATATTTAAACACTTCTCATTAATTTTATGAATGGCTAAAGTACTTTTAGTGCAAACCAGATACGAGCGTAAAATTGAAGATCAAATTGAAAAACCAGGCATTCCTGCTAATCTTCTTTGGTTGGCATCGGCCATAGAACATAAACATCCCGTTAAAATCTATGATAGAAATATCAAGATTACCGACAAAGAATTTATAGAGTTTGTGAAGAGCTACAATCCTAATATTATTGGTTTTACTACTATGACTTCCCCTTTGCTTTATGATTTAATTCATCTGGGGAATTTAATAAAAAAAGAATTTCCGCAGATAATGATTGTTGCTGGAGGCGTACATGCCACAATTGAGCCCGATTCTTTGTTAAGTGAGCCTTACATCGATTACATTCTCCGTGGGGAATGTGAAGAAGCATTTTTAGAATTTTGCAATGTGTTCGACAAAAATCCAAAAAAACTAGGAAAAATTAAAAATGTTAATCATAATCCACTTAGGCCTTTTCTGAAGATGGAGGATATAAAATTACCCAATTACAACCTCATAAATCCGCGGGACTATGGGCAATTTTTTATAAGTACCAGCAGAGGATGTCCTGGAAAATGCTCATTTTGCTTTAATATAGACATGTGGGGCGATCATGGAAATTCCTGCGTTAGAATATACAGCCTTGAAAAAGTTAAACAATTGCTTATTGAAGTTATCGAAAAACAAAAAGTTAGAGAATTTACTATCGCTGATGAAAATTTTGTTACATTTAAAAAAAGATGCATCGAAATCTGCAGGTTTTTAAAAGAAAAATACAATGGGAAGATTAATTTTAATATTTTTGCTAGAGCAGACTTTTTTGATGATAAAGTTGCCGCGGCCCTCAAAGAAGCAGGCTGCCATTCAGTGCAGTTTGGAACAGAATCAGGCAATCAAAGAGTCCTAAATTTTTTAAATAAAAATATAACGGTTGAAAAACAGGCAGAAGCTTATAAAATTTGCAGAAGACATGGGCTTTTTAGTAATCCAAGCTTTATGATAGGCATTCCGACTGAAACTACTGAAGAAATGAATGATACTATCCGTTTTATAAAAATTTATAAGCCAGATGTCGTTGGGCTTGGAATTTTTAACCCCTTACCAGGAAGCGCCATATTTAATGAGTTAGTAAAAGCTAAAAAAATAAAAAAGCCAAAAACACTGCTCGAATGGGCGGATTGGAGCACTTCAAACTTCTTAGTATTAAAACACAATCTCAGTGAGATTCCTGATGATATCCTTTGGGAAGCTGCTAATGAAATGTGGAGATACAGGTATCCTGTTAGAATTTTAAAAAAAATGATTTATTGGATTTCGAGAGGGCAAATAAAGCCAATTTTAGACAGGGTGAATATGGTTGTTAGAAGATTAATCAAATAATTGCTGTAACTTCTTTTTAAAGTTCTCTGAAAAGCTTGTTATACAAATTCCCTATTTCATGCCATTTATATACCTTAAAATTTTTGGAATTTTGGGATAATTCACTGCAAAGCTTTTTATTTTTAATAAGTTTGTCAACTCCTTTATTAAAATCAGAAGTCAAATAGGCATTTTCACAATGAGTTAAAACATAATTTATTCTGCCATTGAATGCTAAGATTGGCTTGCACATTGCAAGGTATTCAAACATTTTTAATGTAGAATCTTGATCTGAAGTGATTACGGCGATATCGCATGCTTTTACATAGGATATAGCTTTTTCATGAGGCATTTCTTCTAAATAGATAACATTTTCAGGAAGATTTTTTAAAAGTTCTTTATCATTGGCTTTTCCAATTATATAAAGTATGCAAGATTTATTTATTACTGCATCGATTATCTTATTTGTTTTCTTGTATTTTTCAACATCTCCTAAGTATACAAATTTTAAAAGTTTTTTTTGTTTTTCATTCAGTTCATTTAAAGGATTTGCTTTAATTTGATTTATGTTTTCAATTACTCCATGAGGAATATACTTAACATTTTTAATTCCAATAATATCACATAAATTTTCGAGAAATTTGCTAGGTGTTGTAATAAATGACGCATTTTTCGCACAAAAGAATTCTAAAAATGCACATTTATCAACTCCCCATTTAAGACCCATCGCCTCATGAAAATAATCTCCCCAGTAATAAATAATAGGTTTTCTGATTAAACCTATTTTTTTAAGTAAAATTGGAAGGAAACCTATTAAACCTGAAACAATCATTACATCTGGACTAAATAATAGATATTTAATATAAAAAGCTAACCAATGTTTTCTTTGAATAATATCTATTTTATGACCTAATTTTTCCAGATAATATGGCACAAAATGCAAATGGGCTTTTTGCTTCTCCCGATAATTTCCCGGTATTTGGCTCATAAACTGTATTCTCAGCTTTTTCATAAAAATTAAACTACATTTAAATTTATAAACTCTCGCAAATTTAAGAAAATATGGTATGGAAAGGGTTCAAAGATGTACAAGCTACAGTTATAATAGATCTTAAAAATAAAAATGAGGAAGATTTGTTTAAACAGCTTGATAGAAGCAGAAGAAAGAATATTAATAAAGCAAAAGCAAATGGATTAATATTTAACGAAGCAAATGAAAAGGAATGGTTAGAATATTATAAAATTCATGAAAAGGTATGGAGAGAAGGAGGATTAAATCCTATAAAATTTGAAAATTTGAAAAAGGCAAATTATAAACTTTTTGTCGTTAAAAAAGAAGGACAAGTTTTTGGGGGAGGTGTGATAGAGATTGAAGAAGATAAAATAAAGTTTAGAGCATTTGCTTCTCTTATAGAACTCCAAAATATGAGAATAAATGATTTTTTGTATTGGAATAACATCTTATGGGCTTTGAAGAACGGTAAAAGATATGTTGATTTGGGGGGTTATCAATTAAATGCTAAGCTGGGAGATAAATTATACCATGTAAATAAATTTAAAGAAATGTGGGGAGGGAAAATTAAAGTATACCCAGTTTATTCTTACAATCCTTTTTATATTTTAGGAAGAAAAATGATAAGAAGTTCAAGAATTATGAAGTGGGTATGGGACAGAATAAAACTCCGTCCTTTAAGAAAGAAAAAAGAGTATCAATAAGCAAGAATTGAATTATTTAACTTTCCTGCATAAGAAAAACATATGATGACCTCCAAGACCTATTTTATAAAGAGGTTTATCAATTATACGCAGAAGTTTAGAGAGAATTTTATGTTTTGTTCCGGGTTCAATTTCTCTTATTTTGAATTTTAGAATTTCAAAACCGTTTTTATTTAACAAACCTGAAAAACCTTGAATTGTGAAAGACTTTTCATATCCAGTATCCCACATTCCAAAAAGTTGTTGAATTTTTTTTGTTAAAGTAAAGATAGAAATCATGTGGGGGACATGAATCAACAAATATCCTCTATCTTTTACTACGCGCGATATCTCTGATAGGGCTTTTTCTGTTTCTGGGACATGTTCTATTACCCCCGCAGAGATTACAATGTCAAACGTTTTTTCTTTAAAGGGCATATTTCTTATATCTCCCAAGACAAATTTAATTTTGGTTTTCAATTTTCTATTGAAATGTCTTGCCGTTTGAATTAATTTTTTAGAAAAATCTAAACCCACTAAATTTTTGAAGCCTAATTTTCTAGTTGTAAAATCATATTGTCCTATGCCGCACCCCTGGTCTAGAATTTTATCATTATTCTTTCCAATTTCTAAGAGCCAAGATAAAATAGGATCATTTTTAGCAGAATATATTAAATTTTTTTTCCATATTGGAATGAATTTATGCCAATCTTGTTTCATATTATAAAATAAAAAATAGAGTATATAAATTTATGATATATCTCTAAATATTTTTTTCTTTATAGTAGTGAGGATTAAAATATCATTTTTATCCAGGCAACCAGTTATAAACATCAATAAAACATATAGTAATAAGAAAGTTATAGTTAAAATAAAAAGATTAAGCAAATTTATTAATATAAATTTTCTGACAAATAATAATATAAAAAGGGGTACGAGGGAAACTAACAATACTTTTAACATTTTTCTCTTTAGAGGAATTATTGAAATATAATAGTTGCTTTCAAATAAAAGGATAATTCCAAAAATAATATAACAAAACATAGTAGAGAATGCAGCTCCATTTATTCCATATTTTGGCACTAATATAAAATTTAGGATTGCATTTATAACAGCAAGGATAGTAACATTAATCAGCAGAATATTAGATTTCCCAGCCATTGAAAGTAGATTGTTAGAAACTATAAATAAACAATAAAAAAACATTCCCAAAGTCAAAAATCTAAGGGCAGTTTCGGCTACTAAATATTCTGAACCAAATAGAATATTTATTGCTGCACCTGGAAAAAGTGAAAGTAGTATTGTTGCTGGAAGAAGAATTATAAAAATCCATTTATTTACTTGCTTGCTGAGTTCTTTAATTAATCCAAAATTCTTTTTAGAATATTCTTTTGTGATCATTGGGAAAAAAAGCTGCATGAATAGGTCTGGGATAATAGTCAAAATCATAGCTATAGGAACAGCTGCATTATAAAATCCAACTTCTAATGCAGATTTAAAGTAGCCGATTGAAAAGGAATCAACCCATGTGAATAAGATGTTGATTATAGCAGAGAATAGAAGAGGAATAGAATAAATGAACAAGTCTTTTATAAGAGGTTTTCTTTCTTTTTTGGTAAGATTACTTTTTCCAAATAGTTGAGGAACTTTGTATTTACAAATATAATATGAAAAAAGAAGCATACATAATGCCCCTATAGTATGAGAAAATGCTACGGCTTCACTTTTCATACCTAAAAATATAAAAAATAAAAGAAAAATTAGTTTTGTGAGGTTTTGGATAATGTTAAAAACAAAAGAATGCCAGCCTATCTCTTCATAAGCCCTCAATACAGAAAGAAAAGGGTAAGAGATAACTGTAAAGGGGATTAAAAAGCTGAATATCTTTAAAAAAAGTATTAAATCTGAATTATGAAATATTGTTACTGAAATAAAATTTGATGAATAAAAAAGGAATATTCCAAATGCTATGCTTGAAAGTGAAAGAAATGCAAAAGAAATCTTAAAAAGAGATTTTATTTTGTTTAATTCTTTCTTTCCCCTATAAAGAGAAATAAAGCGAATAATTCCATCATATAAACCTAAAGACGAGAAAGCAACAAACCATCCGGCAATCATTATAGCAAGGGAAAAGAGTCCATAAACTTCTGGGCCAAAGTACCTGGCGATTATTATCCTATAAAGATAAGTTAAAACTTTAGACAAGAACACCCCAATAAAGACTATTATAGAAGTTTTAGCAAGAAGTTTAAGAGAACTATCTAATAAGCCTTTTCCTTTGTAACCTTGATTTTCCATAGATTATTAATAAGAATTTAAGTTTAAAAAATCATTTATTGATTTTTTCTGATAAATACAGGGTAGTATAATTTTTAACTAACTTAAAGTCTTTCAAATTTATTGGCTCCCCTATCCCAATTGCATATTTAATTGCTGAATAATTTGTTGCATCATTCTCGTTTTTGCTTATCCCCCCAGAAATCCAAATTTGCCTTCTATCTTGTATTTTGGGAACAGGCATAAATTTTTTCTCAAATAATAAAGTTTTGTTCTGCATCCAGAGGTTATAGTCTTGAATGCTTACAAACTCTCTAACATTCTTATCCCAGTATAAAGTTGCGAGAGCATTGTAACTGTCTACTTCATTTCCTATAACAAATATTTCATCAGGATATCCTTGAGTTATTTCATTTATATCTTGCAAGATTAATTTGTCTTTATTTATTGAAGAAACCTGCCAGTTTCCAAAGTTTGAAAGCATTTCTGTAAAATCTCTAGAATTTGTAGAGTATTTTATCTGGATTATATAAGGGGAGACTACTAATAAGCTAATTACTCCAAAAAGTATTAGTTGAATTTTGAATTGTTTTTTGTTTAGGACTTTTGGCAGGTACAGCATTAAAATAGGCCATAAAAACATTATGTAACGTATTTGGGGGTTAGCCAAAAAGAAAAGGAAAGAAATAGCAATAAAAATGAGTTGTCTTTTTCTTTCTTGAAAAAAGTTTTTATAAAAAAGCTTATAAAAAAACAATGGTAGCATTATCAAAAATGAGATATAACTGTAAATTTGATTTTTTAGATAATGCATTCCTTGATATATGCTACCGTACAAAGCAACGACTATATTTGCAATAAAATGCTTTATTATGCTATAGAAGGAAAAATTATAAAGTATTTTGTCTATTATTAATAAAGGTAAAAGTCCGAGCAGAATAGAAAGAAGAAAAAGTAAAAGATGATTAACATTTCTTTTATAAAAAAAGCAAAGGATAATAAAAAATAATAAAAAAATTACAGTATTCCAAAAAGTCCAAGCTAAACCAATTAAAATTCCTGAATAAAAAAGCGATGGTAATTTTCCTGTTTTATTATAGTTATCAATAAAAAAGAATCCCCATAAGAAGAGTAAAGCAGAAAGTTGGATTGGGCCAATCCATGGACCAATATACCAAATTATTGGAGAAATAATAAGAAGCAAGAGTGTTTTTTTATCTTTATTAGTCATATAATAAACGCTTAAAATAATCAGCATTAACCATAAGATACTTGTAATTTTCATTATGAAATAAGTCTTAAATAAATAAACCCAGGGGGCATGAATAAGTCCGTATGTAAGACTATGAGAAGACCTTAAATCTGCATTAGAGTAACTAGTAAAGAATTTCGCAACCCCCATATATTCTATAGAGTCTATAGAACCATAATATTTAGTAGCAAGGCTTATTATAATCAAAAGGGATAAAAGAATTAAAAAAACTTTTTTTGATTTTATCATGTTTTGCTCTTTTTATAAAATTTTGAATAAAAAGATGTTTATCTATTTTTCTAAAACAACTATTCTACTAACTCCTATTATATTTTTAAAGATTTTTTCTTCAAAAAATCTTAGTATAAGGATTATTTTATTAAATAATCCAAACGAACTTGCGTGGGTTTTTTTAGATTTGAAAATATTTCCATTTACAAATCTACCAGGTATTGCAAACGTATTAAACCAAAATGCTTTTTTGATTTTGAATCCTGCTTTTTTTGCTTTTTCTTCAAGCTCTTTTTTAGAGTATCTCCTATAATGCCCTTCTGTGATATCCAAATCACAGAATAAAAATTTATGACAAGGAACAAGAAGAACTAAAACACCTCTTGGTTTAAGGATGTTTTTTATTAGTTTTAATGCTAAAACATCATCTTTTATATGTTCTAAAACATTTGAAGAAAAAATAGAATCAAATTTAAATTTTATTTTTGAAAAATCCTCTTTATTATTAAGGTCTAATTTTGCTATTGTAACCCTTGGACTCTTAAATTTTTTTTCTAATTCTTTCAAAAAGAAAGGATCAATTTCAGTTAAGTATACTTTCCCTAAGAAGTCTCTTATAATTTTCTCAGAAAAGGTGCCAATCCCGCTGCCAGTTTCAAGAATATCTCCTTTTAAATAAGGTTTCATTTTAGAATAGAGCCAGTCATTAAATTTTACTTGTTTCTTTGTGATATACAATTCATAATGCATTGACTTTTCGCTTAGGTTTTTTAATTTTTTTTTCATTTTAAAAAGCTTACCTGTACTTTCCAAGAATTAAATCTTTTTTCACTTTGAGCATGTTTCCAATAAATTTTATTGCAACAAGAAAAAAATTGAATTTGCTTTTTCTATAGTCTTCCCATAATACTGGAATTTCTTTTATCTTAAATTTCTTATGATTTGCAAGAATTAACATCTCTGTGTCCATAAACCCTTCACTAAGGTACCTTGTCTGTTTGACTATTTTATATAGTGTTTTTTTGTTTATTGCCTTAAAACCGCATTGCAAATCTTTTACATTTAAAGAAAAGAGAATTCTTGATATTATATTATAAGACTTAGAAATAAAATTTCTTTTCATTGATCTTTGAACCTTTGAGTTTTTTAATCCCCTGGAACCAATAGTAATGTCATAACCTTGGCTTATCCCCTGAACTAATTCGGGTATATGAGAAATATCTGTAGAAAGGTCTGCATCCATATACATATAAATATCCGCATCTCGAGAAAGCCATGCTTTTCTAATCGCATCACTTTTTGATCTTACTGGTAAAGACTTAAATGAAAATAAACCAAGATTAGATTTATAGCTTAATCTCTTTAAAATATTTACTGTTTTATCTTTAGAACCATTTTCTGCCACCATTAAATGCCATTTGTGATTTTTCTGATTTTTGATAAAATTCAAAACTTTACTTACGCTTTTTTCTATTATCTCCTCTTCATTGTGGGCAGGCAAAACTATTAAAATCCTCATTATTAGTGGTATGTGGGG
>Ga0315289_10001626_pt1 | contig 35016 bp, 27 predicted proteins | sample YL17G11_40_MG_FD_203452 | JGI IMG/M metagenome (GOLD analysis project Ga0315289, IMG submission 203452) | Sediment microbial communities from Yellowstone Lake, YNP, Wyoming, USA - YL17G11_40 | ecosystem: Environmental > Aquatic > Freshwater > Lake > Sediment | place: USA: Wyoming | collected...
ACCGGGCCCCGGAACGGGATTCATGAGGATCGGCACATGCGAGTCGGAGTTACGCTTGAACCAGGAGAGGCCCTCGCAAGGCGCCACCTCCGTCTCAGCGCCGTGATAGTAATGGAGTGTCAGATCGGCCGCCGCCAGGGACAGGCTCCGGCCGGCCGGCTTGGTGATCTTCAACGTCACCACCGCGAACCGGTACTCTTCCCGTGCCGAATCCGGGATCTGGTGCAAATACAGCAGACTCTCCACGTGATCCGTGAAGGACATGCGCACGATCTCAACTTGACCCTGCGAGCCAGGCGGCATCAGGTGCGGGCACGTCCGTGAGGCCTGACTTTCCGCGTGGCCGATCTTCTGTCCCTGATACCCAGCGCCCAGGGTGAGCAGGAGGATCGCGGCGGACATTCCTACGCCCCAGTAGGTCAGTTTCCGTTCCATAATGCTCTCCTTCGCACACGCGTGCGCGTTCCCGAAAGATCCTTGTTTCGCGCACTGAAGGCACTGCACGCCGTGTGGCGGGAGCCGCCCCGGATACGTCACCCCACGAAGTCTGTCCCGTCGCGATGAAGGAGCTTGGCTGCACCGGCGCGCACCGCACCCGCAGCTCTCAGCCTCGGGGGCGATGCTTAGGACCGAGAATTCGTGTGGCGGGTCCGCAACCGCAGAATCGTGCAATCCTATTCAGTGCTCCAACATCCTTGTCTCTACTCTATTGGATATACGAGCGGGCGGGCGCGGCCGGGTCGCAAGCGTTTTACCTAAGAGCCGCCAACACAATGACGGTTTAACGGAAGACTACTGCCTTCTGTCATTCCCGCGAAAGCGGGAATCCACCTGGGCCGCGGCGTTCCTGGACCCCCGCCTGCGCGGGGGTGACAGAGGGGCGCACTGGCGTTCATTCTGTGAGAGGCTCTAAACGTGATTCAGACCGTTGTTGGGAAAGAGCGAGGCCGGTCGGTGCCGAAGAAACCTGTTTCTCTCGGGCCGGTGCCGGGTGGAAAAAAACGTTGACAGGGGGGTGGGGGGGCGGTAGAAGGGGCGTCACTGGGGCTCGCGGATGCGGGCCGCCGCGGATCCATCAACAATCGTTCGTGTGGTAGCTGCTGAGGGGCTCTATGAGAATTGGAATGAACCTGCTGTTGTGGACGCCCTTTGTCACGGAGGAGCACTTCGCGATCCTCAAGAAGCTCAAGGCCACGGGTTTTGATGGCGTCGAAGTGCCGCTGTTTGCCGGGGGCGTCCCGCACTACAAGAAGATCGCCCAGGCGCTCAAGGACAACGGCCTGGCGTGCACGACCTGCACCGTCATGCCGGACGCCGAGCACAATCCGGTCAGCGCCGATCCCAAAAGCCGCCAGGGAGCGGTCGACTACCTCAAGTGGGTGATCGACTGCAATGCCGCCCTCGGCTCGGAGGTCCTGTGCGGGCCGTATTATCATCCCCTGGGCGGCAAGTTCTTCACCGGTAAAGGGCCGACCCAGGAGGAGAAGGGGCGGGCCGCCGAGGTGCACCGCACGATCGCCGATTATGCTCAGAAGGCCGGTGTTGTATTGGCCATCGAGTGCCTGAACCGCTTCGAGTGCTATTTCCTCAACACGATCGACGATGGCGTCGCGTACGCCAGGCAGGTCAATCACCCCAACTTTGGCGTGATGTACGATTCGTTCCATGCCAACGTCGAAGAGAAGGACCCCGTCGGGTGCATCAAGAAGAACGTCAAAATGATCCGGCATGTCCACGTCTCCGAGAACGATCGCGGCACGCCGGGCAAGGGACACGTGCCGTTCAAGAAGATCTTCAAGACCCTGCGGTCCGGCGGCTATGACCGGTGGCTGACGATCGAGGCCTTCGGGACCAGCCTGCCGGAACTGGCGGCGACGACCTGCGTCTGGCGCGAACTGTCGGCCAGTCCGGAAGAGTGTTATCAGTTTGGCTTCCAGACGATCAAAGAAGGGTGGGAAGCGGCCGCGTGACGGTGAGAGGCAGTTGTGAATTGGCAAATGTGAAGAATGTCATTGCGAGCGTAGCGAAGCAATCTCCCACTCGTGGGATTGAGATTGCTTCGTCGCTGCGCTCCTCGCAATGACATTCCTGAGACGTCAATCTTCAAGGAGGCTAAAATGAGTTCCAATCCTCTCCCCAAGCTCCACAACGCCATGTGGCCCGGGCTGGTTGGCAAAGGAGATGGGCCGGGCCAGGAGCCGCCGATCAGTCTCGAACGGATGCTCGAATTGACCGCCGGCGCCGAGGTGAACGGCCAGAAGTTCGACGGGATCGACTACTTCCTGTTCCTGCCGCACACCGACCCCAACGCCAGCGACAGCCAACTGAAGAAGATCGCCGACCTGATTCAGGGGTACGGATTCAACGTCGGCTCGCTGGTCGCCCCGGTTTGGCCTGGTACAGTCGGCGATTCGGCGATGAGGGATGCCGCGGCGCGCAAGAAATTCCTCGATGCCGTGCGGATGGCGTGCCGTATCGCCGGAGTCTTCAACAAGCATGGTGTACGCCAGTACGGCGTGATCCGGATCGACTCGGCGGAGTTCGGCGTCGCGGAATGGCGCAAAGACCCGAAGGCGAACACCAAGAGAATCGCCGAGACGTTCCGCGAGGCGGCCAAGATCGCCGCCGATCACGGCGAACGCCTGGCCGCCGAGGGCGAGATCTGCTGGGCCGGCATGCACAGTTGGAAGGCCATGCTCGATCTTCTGGAAGAGGTCGGAATGCCGGAGACCCTGGGCTTCCAGGCCGATCTGGCGCACACGTACCTGTACTTGATGGGCTACAATGCGCCGGAAGCCGCGTTACTGCAGCCCGGCTATTCGGAGAAGGAATTCTACGCCGCCTACGAGAAGATGGTCGATACGCTGCGGCCCTGGACGATCGACGTTCACGTGGCGCAGAACGACGGCCAGGTGCACGGCGCCGGCGCGCACGACAAGACGGGCAAGCACTGCCCGGCCAACGACCCCAATGGCAAGCTGGACATCGTCCGCTGTAGCGGCTACTGGCTGAGGGACGCCCCGAAGCGCGGGATCCGGCACATCTGCTGGGACGGCTGCATGTTCCCCAACGCGATGCTCGAAACGCCGAACACCTGGAATGAGATCCTCGACGTGATGCTCAAAGTCCGCGCGGCGCACGGGTGGAAAGCTTGATTGCAAGGTCGGGAGGGACGCTCCCGACGTGCTTCTTCTTGCCCAAGACCTTGAATAAGGAACTACTGCCATGGCGAAACCACTCAATGTCGGCATCATCGGCTACGGCTTCATGGGCCGCACGCACTCCAATGCCTACCGCAAGGTACGCAATTTCTTCGATGTGCCGTACGAGCCCGTTCTCAAAACCATCTGCGGCTTGGAGGAAAAGGAGGCGAAAGCCTTCGCGGATCGCTGGGGCTTTCAGTCACACGCCACCGACTGGCACAAGGTGATCGATGACAAGAGCATCGACATCGTGGACATCTGTGTGCCGAACAACTACCACGCGGAGATTGCCATCGCGGCGGCCAAAGCCGGTAAGATGATCGTCTGCGAGAAGCCGTTGGCGCGGACGGGGAAGGAAGCCGAGCCGATGGTCCAGGCCGTGGAGAAGGCCGGCGTTGCCAACCTGGTTTCGTTCAACTACCGGCGGGTCCCGGCGATCGCCCTGGCCAAGAAGCTGATCGACGAGGGCCGGCTGGGACGCATCTTCCACTATCGGGCGAACTTCCTCCAGGACTGGACGATCTCGACAAAGGTGCCGCAGGGCGGTATGGCCACGTGGCGGCTGGACGTCAAGGCGGCCGGCTCCGGCGTCACGGGCGACCTGCTGGCTCACTGCATCGACACGGCCATGTGGCAGAACGGGCCGATGACCTCCGTGTGCGCCATGACCGAGACCTTCGTGAAAGAGCGGATGAATGTGGACACGGGCAAGGTCGAGCCGGTCGGCATCGACGACGCCTGCACGTTCTTCTGCCGGTTCCAGAACGGCTCGCTGGGCAACTTCGAGTCCACCCGTTATGCCCGCGGCCATAAGGCCCTCTTTACCTTCGAAATCAACGGCGAGCACGCCTCCATCGGCTGGGATCTGCACGATCTGCACCGCCTCAGCTACTTCGATCATCGCGACGATTCCCTCGTGCGCGGCTGGCGGTCGATCCACGTCACCGACGGCGACATGCCGTACATGGGGCATTGGTGGGTGCCGGGCCTGCAAATCGGCTACGCGGAGACGTTCGTGCACCAGATCGCGGATTTCCTGGAGGGCGTGGCGAAAGGCAAGCCGGCCTCGCCGACCTTCCGGGAGGCGCTCGCGACGCAGTATGTCTGTGACGCGGTGCTGGCCTCGGCGAAGAAGGGCGCGTGGGAGAATGTGAAATCGTGAAACGGCATGAGACCTATGGGACGAATAGGACCTATGTTGTCGTGCGCTTTGTAGGAAAGGAGTTGTGAGTCATGGCCGTGAAGAGAATTGTAGAAAGAGCCCTGGAGCAGGGCGGGGGCATTTTGCGTCTGGCGCCGAACTGGGTGCCGCGCTCGTTCTGTGTGCCGGGGCGGCGCATCAAGCTACACCCGGATGACTACTACGCGATGGGCGGCGAGCGGGGCGGTATCGACGAACGCTGGTTCGCCTCGACAACCCCCGCCGATAATGGACCGCTGACCTCGCCCAACGAAGGGCTCAGCTTCATCGTCTTTGAAGACGGCAGCCGGACCGAGCGGGTGCTCTTGCGCGAGGCCATCGATGCCCTCCAGGGCGAAATCATCGGCCACCGCATCTGGAAGAAGCACCAGCGCTGGCCCATGTACTCGAAGTTCTTCGATAATAAGGGCGCGTTGCCGCACCACATCCACCATCGGGACAAGCACGCCAAGCTCACGGGTCAGTTGGGCAAGCCCGAGGCATATTTCTTCCCGCCGCAAGTCAACAACTACGGCGGCAATTTCCCATACACCTTCTTCGGCCTCAATCCCGGCACGACGAAGGAGGAAGTCCGCCAGTGTCTGAAAGACTTCCTCAAGGGCGACAACAAGCTCACGAATATCTCGCGGGCCTATCGCCTGGAGGTCGGCACCGGTTGGGATGTCCCGCCGGGCGTGCTCCATGCCCCGGGCAGCCTGTGCACGTATGAGCCGCAGAAGGCGTCGGATGTCTTCGCCATGTACCAATCGCTTACGGGCGACCAGATTGTCCCGAAGGAGTTGCTCTGGAAGGACACACCGAAAAAGAAGCTAGACGACGTGAACCACCTGCTCAGCGTGATCGATTGGGACCTGAACGTCGATCCGAACTTCCAGCAGAACCGCTTCATGCGGCCCAAGCCGGTGTACCCGGTCAAGGAAATGGCCAGGCAGGGCTTCACGGAAAACTGGATCTGCTATAAATCCACCGCCTTCAGTGCCAAGGAACTGACGGTCCAGCCGGGGGCGACCGTGACGATCCAGGACAACGCCGCCTATGGCTTCATCATGATGCAGGGCCACGGCACGATGGGCGTATGGGACATTGAGACGCCGACGATGATTCGTTACGGCCAACTCACGTACGACGAATACTTTGTTACGGAGCAGGCCGCCAAAGAGGGCGTCACGATCACGAACCCCTCCAAGGCCGATCCCATCGTGATGCTCAAGCACTTCGGGCCGGAGAATCCGGACCTGAAAATCGAATAAGATCGCCGATCGGCTTTCGGATGGAAGAATCCAGGTGCGCTCCTCGCAGCGCACCTTTCTTTTTGAGGACTCCGCGTGGAACTGGAGCCAGTCTACATTCCAATCCGCAAAGTTGACAATGTCCGGCATGCCTACCTGGGTCTGGAGGGGACCATTCTGTTGTTCGATCAGAGGCAGGCGGCCATCGATTCTGAACTCCTGATCCCGGTCGAGTTGGTGACCGTCGCGGAGGGCTTTCGCTTCGAGAGCCGGCGGCTGATCGCGGCCGTGCTGTCCCTGCTGGTGCCGCTGCTGCTTTGCGTACTGCTCTTCATGCTGTTCTTCCGTTCCGCGTCGATCGCGAAGATGGGGGACTCGACCAAGTGGGTTCTGGCGATCATACTGCTGGCAGTGCCTCTGGCAGGACTCATCACGTTCTTTGTCCTACTGGTCAGGTTCTTTTTCAGAGTCAAAACCGTCCGCCTTGACATCCGCCCGGAAGGCTCCGGCGGCGACCGGCCGGCCGGCATGAGGATCGAATTCTATAAGCGTCGCAAGCAGGTGGCCGAGATCGACAGCTTCCTCGCGCAGATTCGCCTGCGGCAGGGGCTGGTCGGCGAGTCCCCCACGGCCTTTGTCCGTCGGCCCGCCGGCTTTACGAAGGAGCACTCGGTCATCCCCCGACTGGCGGCGCTGCTGTACCTGGCCAGCTTGCCGGCCCTGATCACGGGCCGACTCCCTCTGCTCCTGCTGCCGGTGGCGGTTCTGGTCTGGTTCGCCTATCGGCAGGTTCAGTACGGCAGGCAGCCCAGAGAGTACCGTCAGGCGATCCGGCATTACCTCCGCGGCGATTATGACGTCGCGATCGATGTCCTGGAGAGCCTGCGGCGTCGCGTTCCGGACTATCTCCCCACGTATTTCTGTCTGGCGGAGGCGTGTGTCCGAGGGGGCCGATTCGAGGAGGCTTTTCAAGTGGCGTCCTGTCTCGCGAGCGACTACCCGGACGTGGCCCGCCGGATGGAAGCCGACATCTGGCTGTTCAAGCGAATCGATCAGAGGCGGCACGGGACCCTCTGACCCCGCAGTCCGCAAATCCCTGCATCTGCCGATACCGGCAAAACGGATCGTCGTTCCGCCGGCCCGGCCTATCGTGGGTAGGCGTGGGCGAATGTGTCGGCACGCCGGAAGGCGTCCACGTGGCCGTCCATCAAGGCACAGTTGCCGCGGCCAGCCAGCAGATCGCTGGTGGGGGCGTTGTGGAAGCCGGCGATCACATCCCAGAACGGCCCAACGCCCTCGGGGCCGGGGATCACCAGCAGGGGATTGGGGCCGACCTTGGCAAACCAGCCCTGGATCATGCTGTCGTCGCCCGGCACCATGAACGAATCGTTGAGGCCCGAGACGTTATAGGCGGTGTCGACCAGGGGGCTCTCTTCCACAAAGGAGAACGTCGTGGCGGGACGCTTGACCTCCGTGACCTTCTTGACGCGCGTTTTCTGCACCCCCGAATTCTCGCTGCCCAGGTAGGCGTTCATCGTGTAATTGTACCAGGGCTTGTAGCGCTTGAGTCTCGCCGTATCGGCCACATAAAAGTGGTCTTCGGAGTTGCGGACGGCCAGCGTCTTGACGGTGGGGCAGATGAAGCTCTTGGCGTTGCCCATGTAGCGGAAGAACGGGCTGCCGTACTCCGGGTGGCTGGTCAGATCGAGATCGCCGTTGCACCAGCGCACGTGGATGTAGCTGGACAGCCCTGCCTCCACCGGGTATGCGGTGACCTGGGAGAAGTAGCATCGTTCCGGCACGGGGAAGCGGCCATCCGAGTCGTCCGTGTACATCGAGACGGCGAGGCAGTAGTTCTTGAGATTGCCTTTACACGCGGCTCCCTGTGCCAGATTCTTGGCCTTGCCCAAGGCGGGCAGCATGATGGCCAGCAGGATCGCGATGACGGAAATGACGACCAGCAACTCGATCAGGGTGAATGCCTTGGATTGCCGCATGACGATTTCCTCCACGTACCGAAACGCCCACGCTGCCTTCCGCAGACCCATGGTGGGCACTGCGCGTCCTTCGTACATCCGCGCCGCGGGAGCGAATCCCGACTATCGACAGAAGTATTCCATGTATTCTATCGACTCCCGGAGCCCCGTGCAAGGGCTTTCCACAAGGAATGCGGACGCACCGGAGCCTTAGGGTCTCGCCGGCCGTCCATATCGCTGCAAAAACCGGCCGGAAGCGGTAATTTACGCATTCCGATTGGGTAACTTGCTGCAAAGAACCCCTGTCGTTGGTCCGTATGAAATCTTAGTTAGCAAGAGGTAGGCTCTTGCGGAAGGGTTATTTGAGGAAAGAACGAGTGGTGATTCCTTACAGGAATAAGGGGGTGCAATTATGCCAGAGGGAACAACAATTACAGAGGAACACCTGCAGGAAGAGCGGCGGACAGTCGAGACGATCCTGGGTGGGACGGTGGGGGGCGGCATCATCGCCGTTGCCGGTGTGGTGCTCGCCATCATTGGCTTGGCGGGCACGTATCCTCGGTGGCTTTTGGGTGCCGCTACTATTGCGGTCGGTATCTCTTTCTTGATCGAAGGAGCCGCGATTGCTTCCCGGTTGGCGGAGTTGGTCCATGACTCCACCAAAGGAAGAGTGGAGATGAGCGAACTGGGCAGCGGGGTAACAGGGGAAACGCTGGCCGGGATCGTCGGCATCGTGCTGGGTGTCCTGGGCAGCTTGAACGTATACCCGGAGGTCCTGCTTCCCGTGGCCGCGATTGTCTACGGCGCCGGCTTGATTCTCGGGGCCGGGGCCAATGTGCGGATCAATGAGCTGGTCGTCGTCCATCGGGAAGACGAGGCGGCGGCACGCTTCGCCATTCGCCAGGCGGTACTGGCCACGACAGGTCTCCAGATCTTCATCGGACTGGCGTCTGTGACGCTGGGAATCATTGCCTTGGCCAGCGCGTACCCGATCACGTTGAGCTTGGTGGCCATGCTGCTCGTGGCGGGCGCGTTCGCGCTCAGCGACACGGCCATCGCGGGCAGGCTGCTGTCCGTTCTGCGGCGTTAGACCGGTGCCGGAGAGTAGAGAACCGGGCCGTCCATTTGGAGTACGGCCGCTTTGACGCGTCCACTCCAAATGGGCGCCCATGCAGCGTTTAGTCGGGCAAGCCTGCACCGGACCAAGACGTGGCCTATCCGCCACGAAGCGGCGTTCGGACAGGGCGTTTTCATTTCGACTGCACGCGAATCAGCGCGACTCCATGACGCGGGACATCCACCGTAAAGCGGTCTGTAAACTCGCCCAGGTTCTTATGCCGCCACAGATCGCGAACGCGTTGCACGCCGTGAACGCCAAGTAAAGACCAATCGACGCTCAAACGGCGCGGAAGTTCCGCCAGATTGAACAGGCCCACGGCTACCGAGCCGTCTTCCAGCGGTTTGGCCAGGACCAGAGTTTCGTCATCCTGCACCAGGGGCTTGGCTTGCCGGCCGAGCGGGTCCTGATCGACTTCAATCACCTCGTTGCTGCACAGAATACCCAGCGTGAAGTCATCCAGCAGCCGCATGTCGCCGGAAAAGAACAGCGGCGCGGCCATCAGGCACCACATGGACATGTAGCTGTACTGCTCATTGGGCGTCAGCCTGGTGGGCTGCCCCGGCTCGTTCTGGCTGTGGGCGTTGCCGACGTAGCCGATCAGGATGTAGTCGGGATCGTTCCAATGGCCCGGACCGGCATTCTCGTAGTGGCGGGCATTGCTCAGGCCGATCTGGTAGAACCCGGGCAGCAGATCGCCTCGTTCCAGGCCCAGGTCGCCCGTCGTCCGCCAGCAGTTGCCGCCGACTTCGGCGCCCCAAGTCCAGACATTGCCCATGCCGTACTGGCACAGGTTGTAGACGATGTCCCGCGGCAGGGTCTTGAGGATGTCGCCCATGATTTTGTAGGGCCGTTGCAGGTGTTCGAGGTCCTTGCCGCCGGCGACCTGGGTATAGGAGCACCAATCGTGCTTGAGGAAATCGAAGCCCCACTCGGCGAACTTCTCGGCATCGGTCCGCTCATGCTCGTAGCTGGCGACGTAGCCGGCGCAGGTCCATGGGCCGGGTCCCGTGTACAGTCCGGCCTTGAGGCCCTTGCTGTGAATGTAATCCACCATGCCCTGGATGTCCGGGAACTTGGCGTTGGGCAGGATGGCGCCGCGCTCGTCCCGATAGGGCTCGTCGCCCTTTTTCTTCATCCAGCAATCGTCGATATTGACGTACTGATAGCCGTAGTCGGCCATGCCGGAGGCAACCATGACATCCGCCGCATTGCGCATGTGCTCCTCGGTGACGCGGCTGTAGTGGATGTACCAGCTATTCCAGCCCATCGGCGGCGTCAAAGCCAGCGTGTCCCCGACGACGAGCTTGAAGGCCCGCTCGCTCGTCCCGTGCTCGTTTTTCGCTCCCAGCGTCACGGTCCACTGGCCAGGATTCTCGGGCACGCGGCCCGTGATGATGCCGGTATCGGCATCCAGTTGAAGGTCTTTGGGCAAGCCGGCCGCCGTGAAGCGGATAGGCCGTACTCCCGCGCAAGGGATTCGGTAAATAAAAGGTCTTCCCGGCCGGGCGCCGTAGACCTTCGGACCATTGATCTGGGGCTGGGCCCCGGGTTTGGGCGTCAGAATCACCTTCTCCTCCGGCGGCAGTTTCGGCGGATCGACCGCCACGGGTTTGGCTCCTGCGACGACGAATTCGGCCTGGGCCCAGTTCGCGTGGTCGGAATCGGTGCCATCGCCCGCCGTGGTTACCATCAGCCTCAGACGCCTGACGCCAGCCAGCGGGACATCGACGGTTTTGGCCTCCTGGCCGCCCTTCATGACACCGCTGTCAAAGAGCCTTTTGCTGTCGCCATAAATGATGAACCGGATCGAGCCCCGGCGGCCTGCGGCATCATCAACGCCCACGCAGGCGTTGAATCGCTCGGTTTTGCCATCCAGATCGATGTAGATCGTCGACTCGGCGTGCGTTCCGACGCCCTGGTCGAACGTCCGCCCGCCGATGGAGATGGTCTTGCCGGTGATGCTCTTGTCCGTCAGCGGTCCGCCCCACCCGCTCGACATCTTCGCAAGGTCCAGATCCCCCAGCCGCACGACTTCGGCACTCACGCCATTGCCCGCACCTAGCAACAGAAGCGCCGCCACGGAGATGATCGCACCGGAACGCGTTGTCATGATTTCAGCCCTTCCATATGCCGATTCCCTGATAGGTTTTCAACTGTGGAGCCTGATGCTATCAGAACCGCTTTCGACAAGCAAGTAACGATCCAAGGGCCGGCGGAGGGCGTATTTTAGGAGTGTGACCCCTTGAGAATATGCTGTTTGGACCAAGGCTGGCGCGGCCGGCAGTTGTGCCGTAGGGGGCTGGGCAGCCTTGTGATGCGCTGGGCGGTCAGAGGAGCAGATTGGTGACTGGTTCTTTTTTGGAAAAAAAGCAAGATTTCGTGCTTGCAGAACGTTACGGGGACTGGTAACCTGACACAATCGTTGAGTAGCATGGACCTGGATGATGCGTTCAGAGAGTGGAGTCAACGCTGACCGATTTGAGCTCGACCGCCTGCTTTTGATCCCGCCTGTTCGCTGATTCTGCAACGGAAACAAAGGAGAAGAAAATGAATATCTATGTAGGAAACCTCTCATTCGAGGTCACGGATGACGACCTGCGGCAGATCTTCAGCGCCTACGGCGAGGTGGAGTCGGCCAGCGTTGTCAAGGATCGGTTCAGCGGCGAATCCCGCGGATTCGGATTTATCGAAATGCCGGCCAAAAAAGACGCCGACGCGGCCATTGCCGGTCTCAACGGCACGGAACAAAAGGGCAGGACCATCACGGTCAACGAAGCGAAGCCCAAGGCGCCGAAAAGTGGCGGCGGCGGCGGCGGCGGCGGTGGCGGCGGCGGACGCGGCGGACGCCGGTACTAAGATCGTTTCTATCGAGATCTCTGCCTCATCGGCCGCGTCCTCACAGGGCAAAGACCGCCTGTGCGGATGGCGGCCGATGAGATTTGCTTCGTCGATCTTCTCTCGTCTCGATCTATCCTTGGCGGCGTGTGGTTCGTACGCCGTTCAGGGCTTGCGACGTGTGGTCTGTCTCTTGGCGGAGCGGAGTTGCTTTTTGCGCGCGAGTCAGCCGGTCGCGGGCGGTCTGTAGCTTCTGCAGGAAGTCGCCTCGTCCGAAGTCGGCGCTCCATTTTCGCATGGTGATCCACCCGCCGAACCGGATGAGACTGTTGCGCCAGGATCGATACCACCGTCCCCAGCCCAGCTTGAGGTTGTGGAGATAAAAGGCGATAGAGGGGAACAATAGGATATTTGCGGCGACGAAGAGAACGTAGCGAAACCCGTAGACGCGCCGCATGATCTGCTTACCTGCCTCCTGGATCTCCCGGGCGGTCATCGGCTCATCCGGCTCAAACAGGGGGAAGTTCCCATCATAATACTCCCAGCCCACATCCTGCAGGGCGTAGATCCGGTTCTGCTGCTCGAGGCGCCGGCGCAACCCTGTCCCGGGCAAAGGAACGGGCAGTAGTACCTGCACGGTGTCGATTTTTGCCTTGTGAATGAAGCTCCGGAACCGATGCACCCTCTCCCTGACCGGCATGTGGAATGAGGCAGACTCGGTCAGGGGATATCCGAAGATGAACATCCCGTGGATCAGGAAGCCGAACTGGTGGAATACCCGGACAAGGGACAGCATCTCGCGCGAATTGATCGCCTTGTTCATGGCTTTCAACTCTTCGTCGATCGGCGACTCGAAGCCGATGGCCACGTATTTGATTCCCGCCCGGCGCATCGCTGTCAGCAGTTCGGGGTCCTTGGCCTTGTCCAATCGGATTTGGACGGTCGTTTCCAGTCTTCTGCCGATCCGCCTCTGGTAGTCTGCGAACAGGTGGCAGAACCGCACCGTCTCGTCGCGTTGTTGGCCGAACAGATCGTCCACGATGAAGAACTGCCGGGCGTTGCGCGTTTCGACGAGATGACTGAGGTTTCCGAGCAGGCGGTCCACGGAGGCGCATCTCGGTTTGCCCTTGACCGTGCAGAACTCGCAGTTCATGCAACAGCCGCGGATTCGCTCGACGGGAAAGATCGCGATTTTGGCGTAGCGCACCAGCGAAAAATCGGGGTACGGCAGCTCATCGAAATCCATCAGCGGCTCACGGTCCGGCGTGCGGACGACGCTGCCGTGCTCCAGGTAGGCGATTCCCCGGATGCTGTTCGCCCCCCGCCGCCCCTCGACGACCTGTAGAAGCTCTCGAATGATCTTCTCGCCTTCGCCGAAAACGACGTAGTCGATGCCATTGTGCAAGGCCTCCGCGGCATTCTCGCCCGCAAAGTGCTGTCCGCCCGCGATGGTGATGATCCCCCGTTGTTTGTAGAACCAAGCCAACTTGTAGAGACGCGGGGCGGTGCTGGTCAATCCGCCGTAAAACCCGACAACCTCGGCCGGTCTTTGCTCCTGCAAGACCTCGTGGTCGGCGCCGCCCTCCGGGCTCCGGGGCCCATACCGGCCCAGGTTGTTCTCGTCAATGACTTCGGCATCCCAACCTTCGATCTCGTGCACGGCGGTGGCCACGCAGACTGGTCCCAGCGCGGTCGTTTTCCGGGCGATCCGGGAGTAAATATTGAAAGCCGGAAAGGCCGGCACGACGATTCGCAGCCTGCGCCGCTTTTGGGGCAAACCAGCCATAGATCAAACCTCAGACACACTTGGGCTCGCGGCGGTCGGAGCATCTGCTCCCCGACATAAGCGTGTACGCTCCACAGGCTCATGCGTGCTACGCTTTTTCCGCACGGCTCAGCGATTGGCACGCTCGTGGCCGGGCGCGGCCGGGGCCGCGTCTCACAGCACCTGTTTTCCTTTGCCTTGCTGGATCAGCGGCACGTAGGTCGCCAGCTCCGCCAGGGTGCGAGGATCGGTCATATCCACAACCCTCCTCTTCTCGTGAGACAGGTACGCGGCCATGATGAGCATGGCAATGAACCGGCCGTATTCCAGATTGAGCAGGGCGTCGTGGCCTTGTTCGAACGCCTGGAGGGCATCGAGCCACTCGGCGACGTAGCCATACAGGGCGATCTCGTCGGGCTGGAGGATCAGGGCGCCCCGGCTGGCCTGCGACTTCTCCAGGGCCAGCTCGCTGTCCAGCACGGCGGCGGCCGCGGCATCGCTGATAAAGATGCCCGCCGGCGATTCGAGCGAGTTAACGGTATAGGAATAGCCGGGTCCGAACGTCTCCATCAGCAGCCGCAGGCCGGGCGCATCGTACATCCAGGAGTTCGTCGCCTGGACGATGCTATGCTGCTTCGTCTGCGGGTCCTCGAATTCGAGGGCGACACTGGAGTAGTCCTCCGCGGGCGCGGTGGAGTAATCGACGCCTCGTTTCTTGAGTTGGCTGATCCACGGTTCCTTGCCCCACTTGAGCAGCGCCATGGTGGCGTTGACCCGCACGGGCTTGAGGTAATCGATCGGCCGGCCGAAGGGGGTCACCATGTACATGCCGCAGGCGATGCTGTGACAGCCCATGTCGCAGCAGACACCGCCGCCCTGCGTGGTCGGGTCCCAGAACCACGGCTCATGCGGGCCGCCGTGCTCCTCGGCGCTGCGGGCCAGGTGGGCCGGTCCCATAGCCTTCTCCACCTGCGCCAGTTGCGTGCGCGCCTGGACGACCGCGGGCATGTGAATCTGGTTCTCGAAGTAGGCCGTCGGGACGTGCATCGCCTTCGCGATCCGCACCAGCGCATCCGCTTCGGCGAGGTTGCGGGCGAGCGGCTTCTCGATGATGATCCCCTTGAGCCTGGCCCCGGCCTCGACGGCGGCCGCGATCTCCCGCATCATGGTGACACGGGTGAAGTTCGGGGCAAAGACGCAAACGACGTCCACCGCTCGAACCAGGTCGGCCACGGAGTCATACGCCTGGGTGTCACCCAGACGGTCCTGCCGGGCCAACTGGGCCAGGGCTTCGGCTCCCTGGAGGGCATAGACCCCCGCAAACTCGGCGCTGCGGACCGAACGCAGGGCCCGCTCGTGAAATCGCGCGATGAAACCCGCACCGATCATCCCGATCTTCAGCATTGGCCGATCCTCCCACGAACATGCCATTCGCCGTCTTGAGCCAGGGGACTGTGCACACCTCCGGACTCCATCGGCTCCCGTATCTACCGAAACGTGCGCCGAAATGCAAGAACAAACAATGGCAAAAACGGGCGGGACGATAGTAGAATCAAGCCCTGTTGTCGGTCCCGCAACTGTAACGAATGGCTGCTGTGCGCAACCGCATCCGTAGTGTACGGGTATCGCGGGGTTCGGGAGATCGTTATGCAACAGAGAATGAGTCGACGAGGGGTGATAGGGGCCGGCGTGCTGCTGGCCGGAGGTGTTTGTGGCTGCCGGACGGGGGGCGATTCGACGGCCCCGCGCTCCACTTGCTGCAGCACGCCGGACATAGAGCCCGAGAGCGTGACCTACGGGTCGGGCGGCCTGACGATTGATTTGCTTAAAGCGCCCTCGCTGCGGGAGGTCGGCAGCGCCGCCTATGTCGTCAACGAGGCCAGGTCCCTCCAGCTTATCGTCGTGCACGCGGAGAAGCGCACCTACTGCGTACTGTCGCGTCTGTGCACGCACGGCGGACAAGTGATTAGTTACAATCGCGAGCGGGCCATGCTGCAATGCAACAACTTCAATCATGCCATCTTCTTGCTCGACGGCCGCGTGTGGAAAGGCCCCGCCGAAAAGCCGCTGAAATCCTATCCCGTTGTGCTGGTGGAAGAGGCCCTGGTGATTTCCGTTTGAGAGAGAACGATATGCGTCGAATCTTGCTGACCCTGGCCTGCCTGGCTGTCCCGGGCCTTCTGTCTGCCTGTGCCGCGGTTCCCGGCTCGCACGCGGCCAAGTGGCGTAATCCCAAGGACGGCATGACCTTCGTGTGCGTGCCGACGGGGCATTTCACGGCGCAAGTCCCTGCCGAACGAACGAGCGGGAACGATCCGGAGAAGACCGTGCCGCAGGAGGTGACGTTTCTGAAAGGTTTCTGGGTGGGGCGCACGGAAGTCACTGTCGGGCAGTTTCAGCGATTCGTGAAGGAGACGGGCTATCTCACCGACGCCGAAAAGGCGGGCAACCGGTTCACCTGGAAGAGCCCAGGATTTCCGCAGGAGGCGGACCATCCCGTCGTGTACCTGAGCTACGCGGACACGCGCCGCTACACCCAGTGGGCGGGCGTGGACCTGCCGACCGAGGCCGAATGGCTCTACGCCTGCCGGGCCAGCTCGACCACGAAGTTCTATTGGGGCGATCTGGTGGACGATCGCTACGTCTGGCATCGCTGTAACACCGAGGGCACCGGCACCCGCCCGGTCGCCCGCAAACGGCCCAATGCCTGGGGCCTCTACGATATGGTCGGCAACGCCTGGGAATACTGCCAGGTGGGCGATACCTCGTGTTGGGTCAGCCGAGGTGCGTCGTGGACCCGCTGCCCCCAATACCGGACCCGCCAGGGGACCCTGACGGGCGTTCTCCTGGAGGAGGCGGTCGAGCCGCGCTTGCAGCGCTGCGACCCCAATCCCAAGTTCCCGCCGTACCCCTGGGACGACGACCGCGGCTTCCGCTGCATCAAACGCGCGAGTCCGGAGGCGAAGTAATGGATTTCGGCGTGACGCCCAAAAAGCAAGCGGAACTGGAGGCGAGGATGGCGGCCCTGGGCCTGCGCGAGACCGACTTGCAGGAGAAGTTCATCCATTCCTCCGGCCCGGGCGGCCAGCGGGTCAACAAGACCGCCAGTTGCGTCTATCTCAAGCACGTGCCGACCGGCCTGGAAGTCAAGATGCAGCAGGAACGTCAACAACGTCTGAACCGCTATTACGCCCGCAAACGGATGTGCGAACTGTTCGAAGAGAGGCTGCTCGGCGAAAAGAGCCCGGCCGCCCTGAGAGCCGAGAAGATCCGCAAACAAAAGCAGCGTCGGCGGCGGCGCAGCAGCAGTGCCTGAGGTTGCCCACTTGATCTCACGAGGCCTCTGCTTGCGGTGCGCCGGCTGAGACGGTCCGGCGCGTCCACCACCAGAACAGGACGCCGACAGCGGCCCCGCCCAGATGAGCGAATACGGCCACATTCCCAATCCCACCCATAATCCAAGGAATTTCAAGGATCTGTATCGACGCCCAAGCCACCAACATGAATATGACCGGCGCGCGGAAGTAAAGGAACCAATTGGCGCGGTAGTAATGGAACGGATTCAGGAAACCCACGTTGGCCGTTGGGAATCGCAGACAGTAGTAGGCGAGAATGCCGGAAATAGCGCCGCTGGCGCCCACACAGGGAAGGCTGGCACGCGGGTCGGCAAGAATGTGGGTGATATCGCCTGCAACTGCGGCGGTTGCCACGAGCAGCAGGAAGCGGTCTTTGCCGAGCACATCCTCTGTATTGTCTCCGAAGACGACGAGGAAATACAGGTTTATGAGCAGATGGAAGAGTCCCCCGTGCAGAAAGAAGGACGTGAGGAAGGTCAGTCCAAAATACCGTCCCAGCTCGGCAGGAATCAAACCCCACTGCCATATCACCGCATCCAGATTGCCCCTAGCAACGAGACTGACGGTGGCGATCGCGGCAGCCAGCGACCACGTGACGAGGGGCCAACTCCGCAGCGGAGTATCGTTGTACTCGACAGGCATCCCCAGGATTCCGACAACGAGTTGCCACCAGTGGTCCGGTGGAGCCTGTAGGTCCGTGGCAGCCGATTCACGCCGGAGAGCTTCCAGGTGTGCCAGCGCCAGAGCCTCTCTGGCCTTCAGAGGAAGTGCCTCGGACTTGGGGAGTTCTGGCGGGATCTTGGGAAGGCCCTCGAATTCCTGGGTGTCGAACCAGACGAAATGGCAATGGGTGCAGACATCCAGACAGGTAGTCTTGCCCTCGGTGGCAATGATCGGCACCTCGGCCATCCGCCGATTGCACGCGGGGCACTTCTGGGTCGAACCATACGGGCCAGAGCGGGCCCTCTGCCACAGCCGATTGACGAGGGGCTGGGGGACAACGCGCCGGAGCAGGTCGAGCGTCACAGCCCGACCGCGACAAGAGGGGCACACCCAGGTCAGCCCCAGAGAAGGGCTCATCCGTTTGCTGAGCGTCACACTACATTGTGGGCACGTAAACATGGCAAGGCGTAGACAAATAGCACGGGGTACGTCGATATCAACCAGTCCCTTGATAGCAGTCTACCGTCCTATGGCTTCCGGGTCCAATTCCGTCGTTACACCACCCGATGTTTCTCGCGTACGATGTGGTAGAGATAGAAGCCCACGAAGATCAGTACCAGGGGCAGAACGCCCACGATCAGCCAGGCCCACAGAAGCGGGCCGACTCCCGTGCGGTCCACGGCATGCGCGAGGAGCCTGGCCACCACGACGTAGGCATTGCCCCAGGCCTCGGAACGGAAGAAGGCCACCGGCAGCCTCGGATCGCCGATGAAAGGGCGGAGCACCCAAGCCATCTGGATGCCCACGAAGACGTACAGCAGGAGCCACACGCGCAACAACTGCCGGTGACGCCTGGAGCGGCGGATCAAGGGGCCATAGTAGCGGCGGACGACGACTTGGGCGGCGAAGCTGGCGACCCCGAACATCAGCGCGTTGAACAGCAGCGCCAACTGATAATCCGCACTGGAGACGTACCAGACCGCCGTGAGCGGAGCCAGGCCGGCGAGAACGACCGTGACGCACGATTGGGTCCCGATGACGGCCCGCAACACCCGGCCGAAATCCTCCCGCAGGCCCGCGAGGGTATTGATGACAAAGAAACTCGGCAGGCACAGCAGGAACGTGGCCAGCAGCAGCAGGGGGACCTTGAGGCCGGAATAGAGAAGCTGGTGGAAGCGGCCGGGGGCCAGCCCGCTGAAGGTCCCCATGACCATGCCGTAGAAGGGGCCGCAGGTGAGGACCAGCACCACCAGCCAGCGCAGCCGGCCCGCCAGGGGGGCTTCGGGCGCAAACACGCCGTAGCCGCGCAGAAAGTCATCGATGGCTTGGAACAGGGCACGCATCACGAGCCGAGCAGTTTGGCAATCGTGTGGGCAATGTCGACAAAGATATTGGCCTCACGGTTGCGGAACCATTGGAAAGGTATGTCGGGCGAGCCAATGAAAGGACGCAGAATCCAGCCCATCTGGGCGCCGACCAGGGCATAGATGACGACCCACACCTGGAACGTGAGGCGGGCAGTGCTTCTCTCCCGCGACGAATGGAGTGTGGACGGCGCGGCGGGCGGCTGGCTGGGGACACCACCCCCGTCGGCCAGGGCCGCGGCCGACGGCACCGCAACTCCCAGCGTTTGCGCCTCTTCGAGGCGCGACAGCATCGTGAGCAGGACCTTCAACCCGATAATGCCCGAGACGCTGAAAAAGAACACGTTCAGTAGCTTCATGAATTCGTAGCTGGTCGTGCTGAGGGTGAAGAAGCCCGTAATGGGCCCCAGGGAAGCGAGGACGGCCAGATTGACGGCGATGGGAACGAGGATGAGACGCAAGGTGTCCCCTGGTCCCAGACGCACGCCGAACAGGGCACTGAAGACATACAGCGACGGGAACGTGACGACCAGGGTCAGGAAGAACAGGGCCGGGACCTTGAGCGCGGTGGCCACCAGTTGCATCAGGGAAGGGGGCGTCCGTGTGGCGACGGCGAACAGCCCCATGCAGATGCCATAGGTGAGGCCGAGCAAAACCGACCCGATGACGAGCGGTGGCATGCCAATGTGGGAGGTCCCCCGCGCCAACAAGGACGGGTCTGCCTTGTGCCCGCGCAACACCTCATCCAACTCGCTCAACCAACGGGGTATCATTGCGGCCTCCTTTTCATTCCTAACCAATGGTATCGGTCTTATCCACAATCCGCAGGACGCACATCGTCACGTGCAGTGCACGTATACAATAGCCACCCCCGGTCTGCAAGAGGAAAGTGCCGGTTCTTTACCGGCCGTAAGATACCACGCCCATTGGGAGCGCGGCCCCATCTACGTCCGTCCGTGCCGAGCATAGGCCGGCCCCTCTTCTCTGGAAGCCCATGATTCCACGGCCTCTCTGCGCCGAGGCGGGACCGGCGCTCCGGGACGCCTCCGGTGCCGATTTGGCCTCTGGGGCCGGACTTGTTACGTTTTATTTGGGTATTATGAGGCAGGAGGCCGCAGCCAACATGCGTATCGTGGACAGAATCTTAGGCCGACGCCTCGCCACCACCGGCGAACTCGGGTATTTCGGTCTTACCGACTGGTGGACCTCCTCCTTCTCCCGGGCCGAGCAGGCCCATATAGAAGCGGCGTTTTGTGCCTCCGGGTTGCCCGCCCACGCCAGACCGCTGACCAGAGACAGAGGATTGGTGACCTTCCCCACGGCAGCCGCGCTGCTGACCGTTCTGGGGGATCGACTCAGTGAAAAGCCCGAGGACAGGGGCCTTGCCTTGCGCGTCCTCGCCCAGGCCGAGGAACGGGCGTCGGCGGAGGGCGACATTCTCGGACGACACTTCGTGTATCATCAGATGATCCGGCTGCACAGCCGGTGGAAGGGCACATTCGCCGACGCGGTGGACCTGATCTTCGCCGCCTGTCACAAGCAGATCCAATTGGCGCCGGAGGCCGCCCAGGCACTGCGGCGGATGCGCCCGGACGAGCCGCTCCCGACCCATCTGGGCTACTTGCAGACGAGCGCCCTGCTGGAACAGGAGGGAAGATACGAGCCTGCGATCGAGCTGTGCAAACAGGCCCAAGCCGGCGGATGGGGCGGAAACTGGTCCTGGCGCATCCAGCGCATGGCGCGGAAACTGTATGAGAGAGGGCAGCCGGTGAAGTCCATCTCCTCGTCGGGAATGACGCCGCTGTAGCGCCGGGCGACTCTTCACGCGGCACATCTCGCCGTCCATGGCGGTTCTCGAGCTTCTGTTCATACCCCGGCCCCGCAAGGAACAGCGTCCTCCTCGCTTCCCGCAGCAATTGGCTTTGTTTCGCACGATTGCCCCTCGGCGTCTGTGTCGTTCATAGTGACGCGGTGAGGCGTTTCTTCCAAGGCGGCTATGGCCCCGAGTAAGTTGTCCAGGGTGAAGTCCTCCACGAGCATCCGCCCGAGCGTCGCACGATTGTCGGCCGGCTCGCCCGACTCCAGGCCGGGGGACGGCTCCGGCGCCAGGGGTTCGGTCTGCCCAACGGCGGCGTACTTGTCATACAGCGCCTCGAAGGCCGCATTCTGGCTGCGGGCGGCCCGTCTCAGCCGCCAGGAGAGACTGACGATCCGCTCGGCGAGTTCTTCCTCCATCATGCCGTCCGGGTATAACTCGTCGAGCATTTGCTCGCGGTACTCGGCGAATTCCTGCGGATCTTCCCCCTGGAGAACCATCGCCCGCGCCAGCAGGCCATGCTGGACCGCATTCTGGGCGACTTGGGCTTTGCCCTCCGGCGTGCGCGGCCCGGTGGATTTCTGGGCATTGGAACGATTGGCGGCGACTTGCGCGGCACTGGCCATGATGATCCCTCCGAATCTAAGACTTACGATTTCCGACTTACTATTTGCTGTCCCGCCGGGCCAGCCTTGCATACATGGTACAAAAACCATGTATAGGCGTCAACAAAGAATCTCAACAGATTCTGCTTTTTGCTGGTTCCTAAACGCTTGTCCCACAAGGGCTAACGAGGCCCCTGCAAGAAAAGCTGAATTTCCACTGTTGAACGGCGGGTCATTGTGAAGCGTCCCTGGGGGACAAGAGAGGATCGCCCAGGCGCAGAATGGACTGTAGCCCCTGCGGATTAGACAGCGTCACTTTGGGCCAGTCATCAATCATAGATCCTTCCTGGAACCCCGGGCCCCCGGGACCGCCAATCTCCTGATTGGCTATCCTGAAAAGAGCCGCTCGGGAGAGCGGCATTCCCGGCGTTTTTCAGATGGCCAATCAGCATCCGGTTCGCCTGGGCCGACGGCACACGCGGGCCGAGAACCCGCCCTGCGGGCGGGCCGTCAGGGAAATCAAGGAAAAAGGTCTCCCACGACCAATGGAAATAAGGGGGACCGCCGTTCGTGACTTTCCCTGGCAATCCCCCCTACTCCACTAATCGGACCCACCGTCGGGAGACGAAGTCACGGGCTCGGGATGAGAACACTAGGCTTTCTGGTGCGTACAAATAAAAGAGAAAGTAGGTATGCACCGAGGAGGCACGGGACGATGAGTTCGTTCGCCTCGTGTTCATCCTCCGGGGTCAAGAAAAGGAGCCACGAGATGGCCAGAACTGAGATAAAAGGATCGTGGACAAGAGACGATGTCCGACGGCTCAAAAAGCTGTTCTCCAACCGTCCGACCGCAGACGTTGCCGCGGAGCTGGGCCGTCCCACCGAAGCCGTCAAGAAGAAGGCGTCGAGAATGGGCCTGCGAAAATCCGGCCGATACATGAGGTCGCTCGGACGCACTTAGCGCGGCCCTGCTTGTTCGCGACGGAAATAAGTGAGACGTCCCCGGAATTCATCGTCCGGGTTCAAGTCCATTCACGGAGCTGCCGTTTGCCGAGTTCCTTCCACGTGGGGTGGAGGTCGACCGGGACGTGGGCCAATCGCGGTTCGCGCTGCGCAACGGAGTCGAACATGTCGGCTATGGCTTCGCCGATCTGCCAGAGAGTGTGGCGGAAGTCTGCTTCTTGAGCCAGCCCGACCATTTCGGGATAGGAGAGGCCGGTCGTCTTGCGAAGGTTTTCGTTGCAGTCCAGACCCGTTGCCGTTTGGTGCAATTCCATATCGGCAAGGACGGCAGCGACGTAGCGGCGCAGGAAGCGACGGTTCTCCAACAGCACCGCCTCCAGTAACCAGGCTTTCTCGGGGACCCAGCCGTCGCCGAAGCCCCGGCCCAGGGCGCCATCGGGGAGGCCGACCCGCATGTAGTGCGGCTGGATCGGCTCGACCGGGGTCTCGGCCAGATCGGTCAATAGGGCCGCCCAGTTGAGGTCCAACTCCTTACGGCCTACTTCGTGAAAGCTCACCAGGTCCTGAATGGGGCGGTTCCGCGGCGTGTATTGGCCGTCCAGCAGGCGGAGGCTCAAGCCCGGGTGAACACCCTTGATGAGGGCGTCGCTCACGACGTGCACCATCCAGCCGAACACGTAGGCGAGAGGCCGCTCGCCCGGGCCGTAGAAGTCAAGGCCGTCATGGACCACATCGGCAAAGTAGTTCGGCAACCGGTCCCAGGGGACGGCTGATTGGCGATCCTCCTTTCTCCATCCAAGGACAAGGTGAGACCGGCCGTAGAATAGCTCATGAATCTGTCTGGGCGTGAATTCCGCCCCGCGGGCCGAGAGCCGAAAGGGCCGGACGGGGCCGCCGGTGTAGGGACTTTTCTCGACCGGTACTGTGCCGAAGCCGATCTCCTCGCCGGTTTCGACACAGATCGCCTCAGGCATGGCTTGGATATCACAGCCGAGGTAAGCGCCGGCCAGGTAGCTGGCCAGGTGGCGACCGAGCATGGCCGCCACGGGCAGATTTCTCGCCTTGGCCGCCCGGAGGCCCAGCAGGGCGTAAAGCGTATGACCCACAATGCCACTCATGGACCCAATTGTATTCTCTTGGCAGCACTTGTCAGACATTTTCTCTTGCCCAGCGTAAGCGGCGGCGGGTTTGGCTTTTGTTTTGACCGGGTGGAGCCGATGGAGTATCGTTGGACCGCGGTTGCGGCGGATCAGTTGCCTGGAAACCGAAGTAGAGATCGATCGTCGGGAGGTCTTAATGCCGGACTTGGTTCTGAGCGGGGATTATAAGCCCATCCTGGGATTGCGGGAGACGGAACGGGCCATCAAGTTCATCAAGGACTACTTTCAGGAGCACTTGGCGGCGGTCCTGAATCTGCAGCGGGTCTCGGCGCCGCTGTTTCTCAAGAAAGGGTCGGGCATCAACGACGACCTCAACGGCGTGGAGGCCAAGGCGGCGTTTCGCATCAAGGACGACGGGCACGCGGTGGCGGAGTGCCTGTTCTCGCTGGCGAAGTGGAAGCGGATGGTGCTGGCGGATTACGGCTTCGGGCCCGGCGAGGGCCTGTACACCGATATGAACGCCATCCGGCCGGACGAGGAATGTCTCGACAATCTGCACTCGGTCTATGTGGATCAATGGGACTGGGAGCGGGTCATCACCGAGCGGGAGCGGAATCTCGACTTCCTCAAGGACATCGTTCGCAAGATCTACGCAGTGCTGCAGGACACGGAGGCGGCGGTACATGCCAAGTACCCGCAGATCGTGCCGATCCTGGCAGAGCAGATCACCTTCGTGCACGCCGAAGAGCTTCTGGAACGGTGGCCGGATATTGGACCGAGGGAACGAGAGAACAGGATCACGGAGGAGCTTGGCCCTGTCTTCGTAATCGGTATCGGCGGAGCGCTCGCCGACGGCACGCTGCACGACGGACGGGCTCCGGACTATGACGATTGGGTCACCCCCACCGGCCAGGGGCGCCAAGGGCTCAACGGCGACATCATTCTGCGCTATCCGCTGCTGGGACGGGCGTTCGAGATCAGCTCGATGGGAATCCGGGTCAACAGAGACACGCTCTTGCAGCAGTTGGGGATTCGCGGCCTGTCGCAACGGCGGGAGTTCCCGTGGCACAAGCGGCTGCTGGCGGGCGAGCTGCCGCTGAGCATCGGCGGGGGGATCGGGCAGTCGCGCCTGTGCATGTTCTTCCTCCGCAAGCTGCACGTGGGCGAAGTCCAGGCCAGCGTCTGGCCGGCGTCGATGATGGAGCGCTGCAAAGCGGCCGGAGTTCCCTTGTTGTAGCCGCCTTGGTCACGCAAATTGATCGCGCAAAAAAGAAGGGGATGGCTCGATGCCATCCCCTTCTTCATAGCCGTCCGTGGCTTGTCCGGACCGAGCAGCGTTCGGCCGGATTCCTACTCTGTGGTTTGCGGCACTTCCGGGGCCGGGGGGACCTCCGCCGCATTGCTGATCTTGACCTCGCCGGGGGCCGGCTGGGCCTTGGTGGCTCCGACGGTGTCCTCCACATCCGGAACCTCGTCCCGGACGCGGTCAGTCGCATTAGGCGACGTCTTCATCTGCTCGATGACCGACCGGAGGCTGTCGGCCTGACCCTGGGTGCTCTTTTGCACCTGCGTGATCTGTTCCTGGAGCGAGGTCTGCGTCTGGCGGAGCTGCGCGAGCGAATCGATCACCGCCTGCATGTCCTGGCTAACCTTCGTCTCAAACTGCAACCGCTGTTGGCTGGTGGCGCCCAGCACGGCGGTCGTGCCCTGGATGCTCGCCTGGAGGAGGTCGTGCAGCTTGGCGATCCGCTGTTCCAGAGCGGCGACGCTGTCGCCGATGGTCGCGGCCTTTGCCTGGGCGGCGTCAAGGCGTTCGGACCACTTCTGCTGGCCCTGCGCCATATCGGCCAGTTTATCGGCCATCTCCTGGCGGCCGGCCTGGACGGCCTGCCCCAGCCGGCCCTGGCTGTTGTTCAGGGTGAGGGCGTCGAGGGAGGCCTGGCCCGTCGTCGCTGTGACGGTGTCAAGACTGGTTTGCATCTGCTGCTGACCATCGGCGAGTTGGGCCATCTGGGCGCCCAAGGTTTCACTGTGGCTCTGAAGGGCCGCTTGGATCGCATCCTGTCGTGTCGTCACGGCGATGATGTCGAGGCCCGTCTGACCCGCCGTGGCGGTCAGGGTGTCCAGGTTCGTTCGCATCTCCTCCTGAACGCCGGCCAAGCTCGCCGCCTGCTGATCTGTCTTGTCGCTGTACGCCTTGAGGGTCTGGTGCAGGGCATCCTGGCCGACGGTCATCTTGGCGACATCTGACGTGACCTGCCGCGTCGCCTGGCCGAGGTTGTCGATCCTGCTCTGGAGAGCCTGCTGACTTTCCACGAGTTCGGTAGCACGAGCGGTGAGGGCCGCGTTGCCCGCTTGGACGTTCTGTTGCAGGGCGGCCTGTCCGTTGTTCAGGGCGGCCACATCCCGGGCCGTTTGCTCGGTGGTCGCGGACACCGCCGCGAGCTTGGGGACGACGCTGTCCTGATTGGCTTTGACGGCTTCATAGAGAGACTGCTGTTGCGTGGTCAGGGCCGTGAGGTCGCCGGCGGCGCGGTCGGCCTTGCCCTCCAGTTTGTCGAGGCCGCTGCGGAGGGTCTCTTGACGATCTGCGAGGCCGGCCATGGCGACGGCGACGGTGTCGTGATTGGTCCGCACCGTCGCGTGCAACGCCGTCTGCTCGCCGGATACATCTGAGATATTGGTAGTCAGCTTATCTGCTTTATCGCTGAGGTCGCGAACGTCGCTTTGCAGGGCCTGCTGGTTTTGCAGGCTCGCCGCGATCTGACCGGTCAGGACCTCCCGGCTGACCCGGAGGGTATTCTGCAACGAGGATCTCGTATCCGCGAGGTCGGCCGCCGTCTGATCCGCTTTTCCGCCGAGGGTGTCCACGGAGGTCTGAAGCTGTTGCTGGCCGGCGGACAGTCCGTCGATCCGGCCGGTCAGGGCCTCCTGACGGACCCGGACTGCTTCCTGCAACGAAGATTTTGTATCCGCGAGGTCGGCCGCCGTCCGATCCGCCTTGGTGCCGAGGGTATCCACCGAAGTCTGAAGCTGCTGCTGGCTCGCGGACAGGCCGGCGATCTGGGTCGTGAGGGTCTGCTGACCAGCGGCGACCTGCTCCTTCAGCGATGAGTTGCCGGCGGTCAAATCGTCCGTCATCGTGTTGAGCTGCGTGTGCACTTGGGCGACATCGGCAGAGAGTCGGCTCTGGCCGGACGTCAATGCGGCGTAACGTTCCGTCAATTGTTTATCGCTATTCTGGAGAGCCGCATACAGCGTGTCGTGCCTGGCGGCGATGTCGCCGGCCAGTTCCTGGTTGCCCTGATGCAGCGCGCCAATGCCGGTGACGATCCGTAGCTGGTTGTTGGCGACCGTGCTGAGACTGCCGGTGAGCTCCTGCTGATTGGCTCGCACCGTTTGTTGCAGTGCGGCCTGCTCCCGGGCGAGGGCCGTCAGATCCGTCGCCGTGCGCTGGGTCACGTCGGAGACCTGGGCCACACTGCCCTGCAACGAACGCTGATTGACTTCGACGGACCCGATCCTGCGATTGAGTCCCTCGTTGCCGGCCGCCACCGCGTCGCGGAACTGACGCTGTTCGTTCCGGACCGAGGCGACGTTCGCGGCGACCTGCTGTGTGTCTCCGTCGAGGGTCTGAATACTCTCGTTGATCTTGCCTTGGCCGGCGTCAAGCTGAGAGGAAATCGTCGCCAGATCCCGGGCGTTGGCCGCCACCATCGCCTGCAACTTGATCTGGTTCTCTTCCATCCGTGCGAGTTGTTTGTCGCAGCCTGCTACGGCGAAGAGCGGGATAGCCAACGCACAGAAAAAGATGACGATTACGACGCGTCGTCTGGTTTCCAATCCCCTTCGTCTCTTCATCGCGATTCCTTTCTGAGTCATGGGTGACAAGAACCTTTGTCCTATACCTACTGGGCCGTCCCATCCTTTTTGCGGGGGAGGGCTCATCTTGCCCAGTTTGCGTTCGTCCCAGTGCTGAAAAGAGCCAACAACCCACATCTTTCATCGACTGACCCATTTCAAAACCTTCACTCCTTATGGGACGCGTTCGGAAGTTGGGCAGGGTAAAGGAGATACAGTAATCGTCAAAATGTGGTTTTCCGGCGGATGGCCGGCCTCGGCGGTCCAAGGGGGACGAGGAGCTTGGGGAAACAAGGGGAGCGGCGCGGGCCGTCACGGACGTTTTTTCGCTTGTCGCCCCTGGGACGGACGGCTATAGTCACCGCCATGAAAAAGCAAATGACAACTCTGTTCATCGTCGTCGTGTCTCTGGTCGCGCCGCTGGCGGCGCAGCAGTGGGAGACGCTGCCCTCGGACCCGTATTTCGCCACGTACAAGCCGCTCAAGGCACCCGCCACTGAGGGGGTACTGCTCAAGACGGGCGACCGGGTGGCCATCTGCGGCGACTCGATCACCGAGCAGAAGATGTACTCGCGGATCATGGAGACTTATCTGACCGTGTGCGTGCCGCAGTTGCAGGTCACGGTCCGCCAGTTTGGCTGGAGCGGCGAGAAGGCCCCCGGATTCCTGGCCCGCATGGAGAACGATGTTCTGCGCTTCGACCCGATGGTCGCGACTACTTGTTATGGGATGAACGACCACAACTACCAGCCTTATCAGGAGCAGTATGGTCGTGAATATCTCGATATATCCCGTGCGGTGGTTCGGCTGTTCAAGCAGCACGGCGTGCGCGTGATTCAGGGCTCGCCGGGGACCGTGGGCAAGATGCCGGCCTGGGTCAAGCGGGCCACGGGCACGGTCGAGGACCTCAACCACAGCCTGGCGGAATTTCGCAATATCGGTCTGCGGCTGGCCGCCGAAGAGCAGGTGGCCTTTGCGGATGTCTTTTGTCCGATGCTGATCGGCGGATTCGAGGCCCGGCAACGGTGCGGCCCGGACTACATGATCTCCGGTAAGGACGGCGTCCATCCCGGCTGGGCAGGGCACCTCGTGATGGCCTACGCCTTTCTCAAGGCGATGGGCTTGGACGGCCGGATCGGCACGATCACCCTGGACCTGGCGGACAACCAGGCGACCGCCTCGGAGGGACATCGCATCCTCGTAACCGAAGCGGGGCGGATCGAGGTGGAAAGCAGCCGTTATCCCTTCTGTGCCGCCGGTCCCGGCAACGAGGATTCCAGCATCCGCTCCGGCATGACCCTGGTCCCGTTCAACCGCGAGCTGAACCGTTTCCTGCTTGTCGTTCGCCATGCTCCGTCCGGCCGCTACGCGGTCACCTGGGGCGAGACCTCGAAAACCTACACGGCGGAGGAACTGGCCCAGGGCATCAACCTGGCGGCAGACTTTGAGACGAATCCCTTCAGCGAAGCATTCAAACGAGTGGATGAGGCGGTGGCGAAGAAGCAGGCCTACGAGACGCGACAGATCAAGGACCTCTTCCACGGCCCGGAAGGGCACGCGGATATTGCCATGACGACCGCCCTGACCGAGAAGGCCCGTGCCCCACTGGCCGACGCCATCAAGGCTGCCTTCGTCCCGGTCCGCCACACGATCAGCATCAAAGCCGAGCGCTGATGGGGTGAGTTGAGCACAGCCCAACCTCCCGGGGCAGCCCCAAGGTTCAGACCCTCTGGCTGGATACATGCCTTTTATATCCGTCACAGCCGCACTCGCGGCGATTCTCCTCGTATTCACCCTTGGACGACAGGTCCATGCGGGCCCATTTTTTTGCGGCCGAGCGTTACAAAAGAAGATCGGTATGGCACTATAGCGTAGGGTCGGTCGGGTGGATTTCCGCCGGTCATCGGGCCAGGCCCTATGGGGGTAGGGAAACTCCGGTTTCTGGGGCAGGGAGCCGTGGGTGGTAAGTTGTTGCCTGCCTGACGGCAGGGGGTGACGGGAGGAGTTCTATGGGGTGGGGCGGTAGTGGGATTGCGAGCATGGCGGCTCTCCTTTTGGTTCTCGGGGCGACAGAACGCGGGTGGGCGCAAACCACGGTCCGGGGCCGGGTGGTGGACACCGCCGGCGCGGCCGTCGCCGGCGCGCGGGTTCGGCTGTATCGGGGGAACTACGAGGACAGCTTCTATTCCTCCACACTGGTCTTGGCCGGAGAGACTGTGGCCAAGGCGGATGGATCGTTCTCCTTCAGCGCGCCTCCGGGCCAATATACACTGCAGCTTGCGACACCCAGGGACCAGGTGGCCCCGTGGGTAGCCGAGCCTGTGGCCCTCCGGGTCGATCCGGGGGAATCTGCCGAGACGAGAATCGTGGTCCGCCGTGGGGGGCTTTGGGAAATCGCGGTTGGGGAGGCCGGGAGCAATAGGGCGCTGGCGCAGGCCCGCGTGAGTATTCAAGAGCCGGCCGGCCTCTCGAATGTGATGAGCGTCACCTCCGACGCCGACGGCGTGGCCCGGATTCGCTTGTTGCCGGGTGAATACGAGATCCGGAGCGTTGTGTGCGAGGGCTATGCGTACGACGGGCAGCGCCGGACCGTCACGATTGCGGACGGCGAGACTCGGCGTGTCGCCTTGCTCCTTACGCCCAATGTGCGCGGCGTGGTGCGAGATCCGGAAGGGTTGCCGGTCGCCGGCGCGCGGGTCAGGATCGTGGGCGCCGGGCGTGAAGAAGCCACGTCGGACGAACAGGGCCGATTTGAGATTGTCTGGGATCGGCGGTACCAATTTCGGGAGGCCCCCACGTTCTACCTGGTGGCCCGGCACGAGCCGCGGAATCTCGTCACCACGATGGTCATCGGCGGGGAGGTGACCTGGCTCGACGTGAGGCTCCAAGCCTGTCCGGCGCTGGCCGGCCGGCTCACGAACCCCCAGGGCCAGGGCATCGCCGGGGCGTGGACCTACGTCACGCTCACGGTGCCCAATTGGGGCGACACCCCCTTATCGGAGGAGGTCACGGCGGCCGGCGCCGACGGGCGCTTCCAGATTCGGGCCGTCCCGCCTACCGGCCTGTGCACCCTCCACAGCGATGCACACTCCTATGGCAGCAAGGACACGGCGGTTCCGGTGGGGACCGCCAAGGGGCTCTCGCTCGATGTCGGAACACTGACGCTCCCGCCGGCGAATCTCTCTGTGTCCGGACGGGTTGTGGATAGCCGGGGCAATCCTGTCGCCAATGCCCTGGTCTATGGCTGGGGCGAAGGCCAGCCGATTAAGCTGAACGCCGAGACGGATGCCCAGGGCCGGTTCACTCTCGATCGTGTCTGTGCGGGCCAGGTCAATCTTCGCATTGACGCCGACTTGGGCGACGGCAGATACCTGCAGATCCGGACACTCGCGAACGCCGGCGCGACGGGTCTGGAGATCAGATCTCGCGAGCCGTACAGCCGACTGAGTCAAGAGCGCTGAGCCACCCTCCACGCCGCCTGCGCCCCGGTCCGCCAGACGGGGCATCGTTCGCCGGTAATCAATTATCAATCATCCTTTATCAATCAAAGGCTCCGTCCCTCGCGGTAGTTGGGCTTGATGAACTTGTTGGCGTCGGGGACGTTGGTGATGGTCATCTTCTTCCAGTCGAAGTCCAGCTTCTTGCCGGCGCGCAGTGCGACGTTGCCCATGAGGACGAATTCCGTCAGCGGGCCGGCGTAGTCGAAGTGCGTGCTGGGACGGCCCCGGCCCTTGCAGGCGTCGAGCCAATTGCGATGGTGACCTGCGACGCGGGGCAAGGTCTTGGCCGGCCGGCGGTAGGCCTGCATCTTCGCTTCGGGGATGATCCGTGGCGAGCGGCCCCAACCTTCGCCGAGGATGGCGCCTTTGGTGCCGACAAAGAGGATGCCATTCTCGCCGAGGCTCCTGCCGGCCTCCAATTCCGCCGGACGCGGCGGCATCAGGCCGCCTTCGTACCAGGTGATGCGCACCGGGGCCATGCCGGCGCGGGCGGCGAAGTCGAAGTAGATCAGCGAGGCGGCGGGGCAGACCTCTTCCGTCGTGCCGTAAGAACTGGCCTCGACCTGGAAGCGGTCGGCCTGCTCCAGCTTCAAGGCCCAGAAGGCCGGGTCCAGATGGTGGCAGGCGAAGTCACCGATCGTGCCGGAACCGAACTGCCACCAGGAACGCCAGCGGACCGGCGCGTAGTCGGGGTGGTAGGGGCGGGGCGGCACCGGCTCCAGCCAGCGCGGCCAATCGAAGCCGGCGGGGACCGGCGGCGTTTCTTTGGGCCGCTCGGTGAGATTCGTCCAGCGGCGCGCCCCGGTGCTGGTCCACGAATGCACCTCGCGCACGTCGCCGATGGCGCCGTCCCAGATCCATTCACAGGTCAGGCGGATATCCTCGCTGGAGTGGCCGAAGTTGCCAAGCTGGGTGGCGACGCCGGCCTTGTGGGCCGCCTCCGTTACGACGCGGGTCTCGTAAACCGTGCGACAGAGGGGTTTCTCGCAATAGAGGTGTTTGCGCTTGGCGAGGACGGCCAGCGAGATCATCGCGTGGGCGTGGTCGGGTACGGCCAGCAGCACCGCGTCGATGTCCTCTTTGTCGAGCATTTCGTTGTAGTCGCGGTAGGTGGGACAGGCCTGACCGTACTTCTGGCGGACCAGTTCGGTCGCGGGTTTGAGGCCGGCCGTCCCGCCGTAGTAGAACGCGCTGTAATCGCTCTCTTCGTTGATGTCGCACAACGCGGCGATGCGGACATCGGGCTCCAGGAAGAGTTGCTTCATGTTGACGATGCCCTGGCCGCCCGTGCCGATGATCGCGACGTTGACCTTCTCACTGGGCGCAGGTCTATCCTGACCGCCCAGCACGTGACGGGGCACGACACTGAAAGCCGCGACCGCCGCCGTACTACCCAGCAGTCTCCTCCGCGTGAACATAGTTTCCCGATGCCTCGAATCGCTTTCCCATTCGCTCATGGCTGCTCTCCTATTTGCCTTGAGATTCAACCCTTAAATCATAAATCGTAAATCATAAATCAGTCCAGGATCACTTCCTCCCGGTAGTTGGGGACGACGACATCCCAGCCGGTTTTTTCGTGCACGTACCGGCCGAAGCTCTGGGCGCTTTCGGCCTCGCCGTGAATCACGAAGAGTTTCCGCGGCGGCTTGGGCAGCGTGCTGAGCCAGTGCAGCAGCTCATCCCGGTCGGCGTGGGCCGAGAAGCCCTGGATCTGGGCGATGCGGGCCTTGACCGGGTAATTCTCGCCGAGGATGCGGACCTCCGGATCGCCGTCGACGATGCGCCGGCCGAGCGTGCCGATGGCCTGGTAGCCGACGAACATGATCGTGCTCTGGGGCCGGGTGATATTGTTGACCAGGTGGTGCTTGATGCGCCCGGCGGTGCACATGCCGGAGCCGGCGATGACGATCACCGTCCCTTTGATCGCGTTGATCGCCTTCGATTCCTTGGTGTTCTCGGTGTATTTGACGCCGGGGAAGTCGAACGGCGAATCGCGATTCTGGAGGGTGCGGCGCATCTGCGGGTCGTACAACTCGGGGTGGCGTCTGAAGACCTTGGTAATGGCACTGGCCATCGGGCTGTCGAGAAAGACCATGAGGTGCGGGATCGCGCCTTCCCGCAGGAGCTCGCTGATGAAGTAGAGAAGCTCCTGGGACCGTTCGAGGGCGAAGCTGGGCACGATGATATTGCCGCCGGCCTCTTTGGCGGTGTTGATGACCTTGGCAATGGCGGCCTTGATGTCCGTCCGGTCATCGTGCAGACGGTCGCCGTAGGTGGACTCGACCAGGACGTAGTCCCCGTCCTTCACCAGGTCGGGGTCGCGAATGATGGGCCGGTGCGTGCGGCCGACATCCCCGGAGAACAGCACATCCCGTGTCTCGCCGTTTTGCTGGACGCTGACGTTGATAAAGGATGAACCGAGGACGTGCCCCGCCTCGCTGAACGTGGCGTGCACGCCCGGCGCGACTTGGACCTGTTGTGCATAAGGCACCGGCGCGAACAGCGGTGAGCATGCCTCGGCGTCCGCTGTCGTATAGAGCGGGACGTCGTCGTACGGGCCTGCGCGGCCTTCCTTCTTGTGCCTCTTTTTCTTGTAGGCCGCGTCTTCTTCCTGGATCTTGGCGGCATCGAGCAGGATGATCCGGGTGATTTCGGCGGTGGCCGCGGTGCAGTAGATTCGCCCTTTGAAGCCTTCCTTGACGAGCTTGGGGAGCAGGCCACAGTGGTCCAGGTGGGCGTGGGTCAGCAGCACGGCGTGGATTTCCGCGGGCGGCACATCGAACGGGTCCCAGTTGCGCGACGCAAATTGCCGCTCCTGATAGAGACCACAATCGACCAGAATTTGCGTGCCATCCACCTCCAGTAAATGTCGGGAACCGGTCACGTTGCGGGCGGCCCCCAGGAATCGCAGTCTTGCCTGCATGCTGTGCTCCTGCCTGTTCTGTCATCTGCACCGGATTTTCATTCTACGGGTATTCCTTTGCCGCGTCAAGGACTTGGCTGCGTCCCTTACCCATCCGATAACGCTTTGACGCGGCGGTGCGGGAGAGTACAATAGTCCCAGCGAAGTTCGCGGACTGACGCTATCGCAAAACTATAGAGGGTGGATCACGCGCAGTGAAACGACAATTGGTCCTGCTCGGTATCCTGTGGCCCTTCGTCGTGGCGACGGGCCTCGGTGCCGCAGGAAGCACGCCGGCCGACCTGGCGACGCCGGTGATCAGTGAGTTCTTGGCCAGTAACGGCAGCCGGAACCCGCCGGCGGAAGGCGATCTCCGGGACGACGACGGTGATTCCTCGGACTGGATCGAGCTGTACAATCCGACCGCGCAGCCGTTCGACTTGGGCGGCTGGTTTCTGACAGACGACGCCGGCAAACCGGCGCGATGGCGGCTCCCCAGCCCCACGGTGCTGGCGCCCAACGGCTATCTGCTCGTCTTTGCCTCGGACAAGAATCGCACCAGCGGCCAATTGCACACGAATTTCAAGTTGGACGCCGAGGGTGGATACCTGGCGCTGGTCCTGCCCGACGGTCGGACTGTCGCGTTCGATTACGGACCGAGCTATCCGCCGCAGCGCACAAACATCTCGTACGGGCTGGCGCCGCAGGGCGTCCAGTACTTCGCTGTTCCCACACCGGGACGCCCGAACACCTCGGCACCTATCGACGTTGTCGCCGGCCCGCGCTTCAGCCACGAACATGGACTGTATGATAATCCGTTCACACTGACGCTGTCCTGCGACACGCCCGGTGCGACCGTCCGCTACACGACCGACGGTAAGCCGCCCACGGAGACCGGCGGGCAAGCATACACCGCCCCCATTGTCGTCCGGACCACCACGTGTGTTCGCGCGGCGGCCTTCAAACCCGGCTGCCTGGTCAGCCAGGTCCAGACGCGCACCTTCATCTTCCCGGCTGACGTCGAGCGGCAACCGAGTAAGCCGCCGGGCTTTCCACCGGTCTGGGGTTCGGCTCTGGCCGACTACGAGATAGATCCCGAGATCATGGGCGAGCTGGCCCCCGGGCAACTCGTGCAAGCCCTGCGGTCCCTGCCCACGATGTCGGTTGTGATGGACGCGAACGAGCTGTTCGGGGCCGCGGGCCTCTACGTGAACTGGAGCCGCAGCGGCGATGCCTGGGAGCGGCCCTGCTCGGTCGAGCTGATTGGGCCCGAGGGGAGCGACGGCTTCCAAGTCAACTGCGGCATCCGGATTCACGGTGGCGCCGGCCGGCGCGAGCCGAAAAAATCCTTCCGACTGCAGTTCACGAGCGAGTACGGACCGGGCGAACTGCGCTACCCGCTCTTCGGCCCGGGGGCGGCCGACCACTTCGATCAGCTTGTCCTGCGGGGCGGTTTCAACGATGCCTACGCATTCGTCTTGGGTTCCGACCACGCGCAGTACATCCGCGACGAGTTCGTCCGCCGGCTCCAGTTGGCCCTCGGGCATCCCTCTGGCC
>Ga0315289_10001627_pt1 | contig 35016 bp, 28 predicted proteins | sample YL17G11_40_MG_FD_203452 | JGI IMG/M metagenome (GOLD analysis project Ga0315289, IMG submission 203452) | Sediment microbial communities from Yellowstone Lake, YNP, Wyoming, USA - YL17G11_40 | ecosystem: Environmental > Aquatic > Freshwater > Lake > Sediment | place: USA: Wyoming | collected...
TATACAGGACTTTACCATACAGGCTAACTACAAATACTGGTTTGAGATAAAGGCACAATCGGTTATAACTTCAGTTAAGTTTTACTCTATAGCTTACGAAATGAGTGTGAGAAAATATTAAACGCATAATTCATCTTTTTGTAGGGGCATATTGCATATGCCCTTTATTTATGGGGCACGTGCAACGTGCCCCCACATTGGTAAGGGAGTTAAATGAATGAAGGACATTGAATTGAAGGAAACAGAAAAGAAATATGACGAATTCGATATGGATATAACGCGAAGATTAACCCGATTAGAAGCGAAGGTGGACTTGATTTGCCAGAAGATTGAAAATATGGAAAGAAAAAGCTCTAACTTATTTGTTGCGACTGTATCAGCAATTGTTGCCGGGACAGTTTCTTATCTGAGTAATCTTCTATTAAGAAAACAAACTTAACTGTTTCGTAGGGACAGAACAATGTTCTGTCCCTACAACAAACTATGCTAATTTGTATCAACATATTGTTGAGGTAACATTATGAAAAATATTATTATAATGATGATTATCGTAACTGTTCTTTTCACCACATTAGGCTGCACCTCTGCCTACTACAATAAAAAATTAGGATTTTTCTATCTCTCAATTGGTCAGGAAAGGCATCTGAAAGGAGACTTTAAATCCCAGAAGGGAGAACAATTCGGATTCGAGTATTCCTCCAGAGTTGATCCAGAAGTTCAGGCTTACAAAGAAGGGATAAAAGACGGATTAAAACAACTCATTAAATAGTTAGCCACGAAACTTCACAAAATTACACGGAATTATTAACCACGAATTACACGAATCTTCACTAATTATTTAAAAAATAGATCGCGGATTAACACAGATAAACACTGATCATCAATTTAAAACTGACAATTAAAAACTAACAACCGACTAATTAAATAAAAAAGTTAATCATTTTAAATTGTCAGTTGTCAGTTTTACATTTTAAATTTTCTTAATATATATGTGTTCCTTTGCGTCCTCTGCGTCTCTGCGTGAAATATGTATTTCTTTTCGAAAATAACATTATGGAAAAGCTCGATTATACAAAGATAAAGGATGGTGACATTCTATTATCTCATTACATCGGGAATTGGTTCAAATATCCCCTTGATACGCTAATAACAAAACGTATCTGTGCTTATACGAATTCAAACTATTCCCACGCCGCAGTTGTATTTAGAGAATTCGTAGGGGCATATTGTCACCCTGAACTCGTTTCAGGGTCTCTAAAAGATATAGAAAAAAAGATGCTGAAACAAGTTCAGCATGACACAGAGCATGTGCAACGTGCCCCTACAATTCATACGAATACTACTTCTGGATTGATTGTAACAGAAGCAGTGACTAAGGGACTTGTGATTAATAATTTTGAGAAGTATCTCGATGAAAAACGCTATAGGATAACAATAATCAGGATTATGAAGAAAGTAGAAACGCAATGCATTGCGTCCATATCTGACAATCAGTGTCTATCTCCAATTTCTACAAATTCCCTCACCCCAAACCCTCTCCCAATGGGAGAGGGAAGGGTGAGGGTGTGTTCTTCTGAATATACAACGTCCGATAGATCCAACCGCAAATGCTTGTCCCTGCGAAAGCAGGGATGCGAGATAAATCTCGCACCACAGAGATGTGAAGCTCTAAATGATGAGATGCGGGCAAAGATGAAAGAAACTGCCTTTAATATAATAAATTCAACGAAAAATTACTACGACAAAAAACTGCTCATTCTCATTACCCTTGCAATAAGACTCTGGGGAAAAAATGGTTATGAAAATGGAATGAATTACCTAAGATGTCATTACGACAATTTCTGGATCTGCTCCGAATGGGTGCAATATTTATATGCCCACGTTGGCATTCAATTCACAGACACCAATCGCCTCCTTGCCCCTGAAGATTTTAATAGGTATGAGAATAAAAAAATTATTTTTAGTAATTTATAATACACAGTTTTTCATTCAATTATATAACAGTTTAGCTGTTAACAATACTTATATTCATAAACCATCTCAATTGTTATAAAAATACTATTCTTTAATTAATCAGCGCTTTTACAGAGATGGAGTTGGAAAAATATGCGAGAAGAAATAAAAAACTGGTGGGAACAAGCAAAGCACGATTTAGAAGTGGCGGAGTACAATCTGATGGAATAGGTAGAAATATCATAGATAATTTTGAAACGGCTTTAAGGAGATATTATAATCATAAGACAAAAGATATGAAAGGATATATTGTAGCATTCAGTTTTACAAAGGGAGTTTATGAAGAAGTAGCAAGAGTAAAAAAAGAATGGATGGAAATTGAACTTATAAAAGTGCAGGATATTTTAGATAAAAAATTAGTTATGAAAATTCATTAATTGACGATAAAGTATATATAAAGGACATAAATTATAGAATATTTTGGGGTTAATTATATAATTTATATAATATTATATAATATTATATAAAAAACTTGACAAGAGATATACATGACTAATATCTTACTATATTTACTTTCAATAAAGTCGAGCATAAACCCCATATACAGAACTGATATCTTACTTTATTTACTTTGAATAAAGTCGAGCATAAACGAATTACTTCACAAAATATGACAATTTAGGATTATAAAAGAAGTAATTCTGTTATTTTGAGTTGTCCGAAATTGCAGGTGACAAGATAAAGTTATAAAAGATTTTGATGCAATATAATCATAGATAGTATTGGTGGTATGAAAAATGGAAAGAACTGAAAGAATGAACCTTTTAGAGAGTATCGAAAAGGAGAGAGCTTCCAAATTGTTGGTTTATATAACTGGTGACCGTACAGGGTTAGAAACAAAAATTTCTGCAGATATATTCCCATTTTTCCATAAACATTTAATACAGATCGGTCACCAAAAAAGGATAGACTTATTTTTGTATAGCACTGGCGGGATGACAATAGCTGGATATTCCCTTGTGAATTTGATAAGAGAATTTTGTGATGAGTTTAATGTCATTATTCCTTTTAAAGCTTTAAGTTGCGCTACTCTTATATCATTAGGTGCAAATGAGATAATGATGACGCCAACGGCCCAACTAAGTCCAATAGATCCATCTGTTGAACATCCGCTTGGCCCAATAGTTCAAATTCCGGGACAAGCAGGAGGACGTATTGCTCCTGTAAATGTTGAAGATGTAAATGCTTTTGTTAATTTGGCAAAAGAAGAATTTGCTCTAAAAGAAGAAGATTCATTGAAAAAAGTATTTGAGCTTTTAGCCTCTAAATTGCACCCTTTAGTATTAGGAGCTGTCCAAAGGTCGCGTGAACAGATAGAATTTCTCGCGTTGAATCTTTTAGAATACCACTGCAAAGAAAAAAGTAAAATACAAGAAGTGGTAAATACTTTAATACGAAAGAGATTTTCCCATGATTATATTATTAGTAGAAGGGAAGCAAAGGATGTCCTTAATCTTAACGTTGTAGAGCCGGATCAAAAGCTTACGCTATTTATTATAAACCTTTTTAGCGGATATAATGGTATAATGAAACTGGACACACCATATAATCCTGAAACCGAGTTATCAACTACGGACTCAGGAACTTTTTCGTTTAATCGTGCTATAATTGAATCGTGCAATTTAACTCATGTTTTTAGAACCACGAAAGAGATTAAGAGAGTCCAATTCCAGCAACCCGGAATCCCAATTTCAGTTAGTGGATATCAAGAAAGAATTTTAAAAGAAGGATGGTTTGAAGAAGATAAAATTTAAAATGAGGTGTAAAAATGTTTGGAAAATCAGAAGAAATTAAACTCCCTATAATATCAACGACAAATACGAGCGGTTTGACAAGTATTTTACAATTAATAGATACCACATCCAATGAAATCTTTACTATAAAGGATAGCACATCTGGAACTGAAATTATCCCAATACTTTCCCCCCAAATAGAAAAGCATGAGGAGGAAGAATAAAATGTCCCCCGCAACTCTCCGCTTCGCTTCAGTGCTATAGCACTCGGACAACAGCAGACATACGGCTAAGCTTCGCCCAAATGCTCGGCCTCGCCTCACACTTCTTATGTCCGCAAGCGTTATCGTCAATGTCATACTTAAACTTTAAGTAGCATCAAATCTCAGATTTAAATAATAAAAATCCTTTTAATCCAGTTCATCACATATGAAAAAGATTAAGTGATAAAATTAACAAGAAATACTAAGGATTTCATAAAATGGATAAGTACACAAATGAAAGAGTAAAAAAGATATTAAGAACGTATATAAAAAAAGTAAACAAGAAGTTCAAATTGGAAAAAGCGATTCTTTTTGGTAGCAGAGCAAGAGGAGACTATCTTCTTAACTCCGACGTAGATATGATACTTGTTTCAAAAGATTTTAAAAAATTAAAATTCAAAGAAAGAATGGCTGAAGTATTAGAGTGCTGGGATGAATATATCGACATAGAACCTCTTTGTTATACACCTGAAGAATTTGAAAAAAAGAAAAAACAAATAGGAATAGTAAACCAGGCAATAAAAGAAGGAATTTTAATATAGTAATCCATAGTGTGTAATAATTAACACAATGAAGGAAAAAGTTGTGTCATACTTCTATGGCTATTGACACCACTTGCCCACCTTTGCTTTAACCAAAATCATACTTGACTTTCTACCGCATAACTCTTATCTATTCTCACTAATTCTAATTTAAAATCTCTGAAAAACTGTAACGCGACATCCCTGCCGCAAGAATATGCAAGTAAAAGAGGTTATGTCGTAATGTGATGTAAGTAACCCACAATTTTAATTGTAGGTTATAGTGAAATAAAATAGTTTTTCATAAAAACCATCATCATTATTAACCCACGATTAAAATCGTGGGCTATTAAAAACCAGATATTTACGACGTGGACTCTAAAGCTCGCATTACATTGGGAGACCGAAATGAAATGGATTAAAAGAGTTTCTCAATTATCTGAAAATGTTGTTCGAGTCGAATGCCTGCAGGAACATCAAAAAAATGTGACGCCGACTTTCGCTATTCGTCATCCTGAAAAATTTAACCCTGTAAAAACTAAAAAAGTCGGCAAAGTAGAGACGTTCAGCAATAAGTTTTTCTCCATTAAGTTCCTTCAAGATGAGAAAAAATTCTCTTCAAAAAATCTTCAGGTTGAATGGACTAAAGGAAATAAAAAATATCTCTGGAAACCCGGGAAAAAGGATAGAGAGAATCTCGGAGGCTCATTCTTCTCATTAGACCTTTGCCAGGAAAAATTAATTCCAACTAATATTTGCCCTTATGACCCAATGAAAGGATATGAATCATATTCTTACGGTCCTTTTACATTGGCTCAGTCGCTCCTGAAGGAATTCAGGGTCAAATACGGTAATGACTGGAGCGACCCCGAATGGATAAAAGAATTTGACAACTTAATAGCGGGCAGACCACCCAAAATGATTGATGAATGGACCCCTGAAATCCTCAAGATTCTAAGATTAATTCGTCAATATCCACCCGGATACCTTTCTCGTAGCGGCGTTAGTATTCTTCTTGATAATTCTTTTTTATACAATCTCAAAAAAGATTGGATTGAAAGAGAGTCAAAAGATAAACCTCAGGCTCTATATTTTATTTACTATGGAAATGATTACAAAATGGGAGTTTCATTACTGACCGAACTTTTAGGAGCCGTGCCAAAAGTTCCTGAATGGGTTATGGGGGTCTGGTTCTCTTGCTGGAATAAATGGGGGGAAAAGAAATTTCGTCAGATAAAAGAGGATTTTGATAAATATGACGTGCCATTAGATGTAATAGTTGTAGATACAGATTGGCATAAATATTACTGGTATGGATTTGATTGGAATGGGCGGTTGTTTCCTAATCCTGAACGCTTTGGCAAATGGCTTAGAAAGAATAAACTTCATTCTGCATTCAATGTCCACCCACAATATATTCCCGAAAAGGATAGTCGATTAGAGGAATTTCTCAAGGTAACAAAAATCCCTCTGAAGCTCCTCGATGAAAATACCGCACTGCATAAAGTTCAAAGAGGTTGCCAGCAAATTGATTTGCTCGATAAAAAACAGGCATTAGCATATTTTGATATTTTCCATAAACCGGTTGAAAAATGTGGATGTGATATTTGGTGGGTTGATGGGACAATGCGGGATGAATCAGGACAGGAATCCATCGCCTGGCTTAACGAAATATACTCTAAATACACAAACCAATCTCCCGAAAGTCATGCTGAACTTGTTTCAGCATCTAATGAGATTCCGAAACAAGCCTGCCCTGAAGAGATTCTGAACCAAGTTCAGAATGACACTTTCAGGATTCGGAATGACATTGCTTATAGAGATACAAAAATTATTTTATCACGAGGATATGGACCCGGAACGCATCGCTCCATTATTTTATTCACGGCAGATGCATATTCGCAATGGAAGGTGCTTGAATTAGAAGTCAATATGACAGCAAAAGCGGCGAATTGCCTTTTTAACTATGTTTCCCACGACATTGGTGGTTTTCATTCTGGCTCACCTGAATGGAAAATAAACAAACCGCCCGATGATTTGTATATTCGATGGAGTCAGTTTGGGGCACTAAGTCCTATTATGAGATTCCATAGTCATCATGGAGTAAGGGAACCATGGAAATATAAAAAGCAAACGCTGAATATCGTGAGAAATTTTTTACATTTTCGCAAATGCCTGATGCCTTATTTAATGAGACTTGTTCAGGAGACACACGAAAAAGGTATTGCTATTTGTCGACCAATGTATTATGAATTCCCCGAAGAAGAAAATGCCTATAGATTCGAAACGCAATATATGCTTGGTGATGCAATTCTTGTTTCGCCCGTGACAAGAGAAAATGGGGTGGTTACAACCTGGTTCCCGAAAGGGAAGTGGTATCATTGCTTCACAGAACGAGTAGTGGAAGGACCAAATATAATCGAAGAAAAAGTTCCATTAGAACTAATGCCTGTTTATTTAAGAGAAGGACATATTATTCCGTATAAACAAAAAACCTCCAAGAAAGATAAAAAAAATAATCTGTATCAATACACGCCAGAAAAGACTCCATTAATCATAAGAATGGGAATAATATAATAATGTGGATGGTGCAAGATGTATGTCCTACACCATCAGTTCTTGTAGGGAACAGGCATGCCTGTTCCCGATATTTCATTGTGACATAAATGTAGCACCACAAATGTCGTGTTACAACATTTCAGAGGTCTCAATTTGAGATCTCTGAAAAACTAATAGCAGTAATTTAAAAACGAGATTGATTCGTCGGTTTCGCCTCCTCACAATGACATTTTAAAGTCTCTGTCATTCTGAGCGAAGCGAAGAATCTCGCATTCTGGCCAGTATTTCGGGGGACTCAATTTATGAAAACAAGACTTATTTTATTAAGCTTTTTACTTCTCTTTCTCTCCTGTAACATCAATCATTTTATGACGAATTATTCACATCCCCAAAAGTCATTAAAATTTTTCCCTGTCGATCCTTGGTCAACAGTTAATTCCGAGGACTGTAGTGGTGCGATTTATCGCACAGTAAATATTAATTCAATCAAGTTAGAAGGTTTTGTCAATGATTGGCTTATTGGTGGAGCAGTTATTTCTTCCGATAAAGAAATGGATGTAGAAGTTGGATTTCAAGGAAACTCTAAATTAATAACTGCACTTGATTTAAAAGTGGCTGGGGAAGTCCCTGCTGATGAGAAAGGTAAAATGATATTGAGATTTGACCCATTGTTTAAAAATCCAAAAGATGTTGGTGATTTAAAAGGGGTAATGAGAAACTGGGAGAGTATTTATGAATTTCCTATACTTCATTTAAAACCTAATCAATCTGTACTGATCTGGATCACGGTTAATACAAAAGATTTACCTGAAGGAAAATGGAAGGGTTTTTTGACTTTAATGAAGGATAAAAAAATCTTTCGTAAATTATCCGTTGAAGTTACTATTTATCCTGTAAAACTCCCGGAGGACAATCCTATTATAGGGCACACCTGGACGGTTTATAAAGATGATGAACAATTTGCACGTTTAATGAGGGATTATGGCATTAATGCCTGCGGGTATTATGACAATTGGGATATGCTCAGGAAAGTAGGATTCAGGTTTTTCAGATTCAGTTTTCCACCCAGTAACTGGCACCCAGAATCTTTAAAGGCTACTGATGATGGTATCCGATACGAACTTAAAATGATTCAAGAGACAATTTCCAGGCTTAATTTAAAACCAGAAGAGTGGGGTATAGAGGTATTCGATGAACCTTGTGACCAGAATGCCTGGATTTTTATCGAGTGGGTAAAGCGGATTAAGAATGTCTGGCCGGACGCTCGTTTTTATGCTAATCCAGGGTTTTCAGCAACAAATAACGCTATTGCCACAATTGAAGGAATTATTGAACCCTTGAAAAACGATGTAACTGTATGGTGTCCTTATATCGAATATCTTTATAGACCGACATTTCTTGAAGCCCTCAAAAAAACAGGAAAACCTATTTGGTATTATACGATAGAATATAATCACCAGAAGCCATTACGAGGAGGAAGGCAACATCCCTGGCTTGCCTGGAGAGATAATCTTGACGGATGGGCTTTTTACGGATTGCGTGAATATGGGAAGAGTAATCCCTGGAAAGACAATTGGATTTGTGCAAGGATGTATCCGGAGAAGACTGTTTCAATTTGGATGGAAGGCTTGAGACAGGGAGTTCAGGATTACAAAAGAGTATGGCTTTTAGAAAAAAATGGTTTATCCCGCGAAGAAATTATTAATCAGCTTTTACAATTGTTTTCAGATAAAGGGGAACTTCCGTGGTGTGGTGCAGAACCGGAATCCTATTCGATTGTGCGCAAAAAATTGGATGAGCTTTTAATCGAGAAACTTGTTAAGACAAAGAAATAGTGTGCTATTGAAAAAATGTTATTAGACGCGGATAAACACGGAAAAAACAACCCTGAATAAATTTCAGGGCAGTTTAAATCCGCGTAAATCCGTGTCTAATAATTGGAAATTCATCAGTTAAAATCCCCTTTCTATGATGAAATAACTTAAAAATCTTATTAAAACACACTAAATAAGCCCTTATTTATCTCTTGACAAATGTTATTATTTGAAATTTTAAAGGTTATGAAATGTATTTATGAATAGAAGTAAATAATTGCTATACAAAAGACCTGTTGTTTTATCTACTTTAATAATCCTGTTTTGATATAATTTTCAGTCATACAAATAGTATCTATCTAATCCTAATCTTAATACCTGTTAATATAAATCAAATTAATAAGCAAGTATTTATATAACCAACTGATTTTTCTTTAGTTATCTTCGAAAACATTAATATAATCTGTAATTCAATCAATGGCTTAGGAGGTATAATATGCGTCGGATTTTATTATTAGTTTTGATTACATTAACTATTATTTTGGGATGTGCCAAGAAAGAATCACAGCTTGTATTCGCAGTTGGTGGTGCTCCGAGTGAAGTAGATTATTGGGAAAAACTCATAAATGATTTCGAAGAAACAAGCAAAATTAAGGTCAATTTATTAAGACAGCCAACAGATACCGACCAGCGACGGCAAAGTCTGGTCATTCCATTAAAGGCAAGAAAGAACAATCCTGATGTTTTCCTTATGGATGTAGCCTGGGTTGGACAATTCTCGGCTTCGGGATGGGTCTTACCTCTGGATTCTTTCATCCAGAGAGATCAATTTGACCTGCCAAAGATATTCGCTTCGGTTGTCAAAGAGGCTGATACTTATAAGGGTAAAATTGTAGCTTTACCTGTTTATATCGACTCAGGGCTTCTCTATTATCGGAAAGACCTTCTTGAAAAATATGGGTTTTCTGTACCTGAAACTTGGAGTGAACTTGTAGATTATTCAACCAAAGTTCAACAAAAAGAAAGAGAAAACAATCCGCAATTCTATGGATTTGTATGGCAGGGAGCTCAATATGAGGGATTAATTTGCAATTTCGTTGAATTTATCTCTTCAAATGGTGGGAGAATTATAGATGAAGATGGAACAATAGTATTAAATAGTAAGGAGAACACTCAGGCACTACAATTTATGGCAGATTTGATAAACAAATATCAAATTTCTCCTCCTAATACATTTACGGAGATGAAAGAAGAGGAGGTAAGAACATATTTTGAGAATGGTAATGCCTTATTCGAGAGAAATTGGCCCTATGCCTGGAATCTTCATCAAAGTGACCAATCCCCCGTAAAAGGAAAAGTAGGGCTTGCAGTTCTACCAAAATTTGAAGGTGGACAAAATGCCGCAACTCTTGGAGGCTGGCATATAGGGATTTCTAATTATTCGGACAATAAAGAAGAGGCTTGGAAACTTGTGAGTTATATTCTTTCTTATGATACGCAGAAGAAACTCGCTCTGAATTTAGGTTGGAATCCTGGAAGAAGAGATATTTATGATGATTCCGAAGTAAAAGAGAAGATGCCACAAATGGAAGTCCTCAAAAAGGCATTTGAACATACTGTGGCAAGACCAAATATACCTGCCTACACACAAGTCTCTGAGATATTACAAAAGTATGTGAATTCAGCTATTTCAGGGAAATTAGAATCCGACAAAGCCTTAGAACAAGCAGAAGAAGAAACGGAAACAATCATAAGGACTTATCGTGAATAAACTAAAATACCCCCTCACCCTTCCCTCTCCCCTTTTGGGAGAGGGGAACAGGGCAGTCTTTCCCTCTCCCCTCTGGGGAGAGGATTAAGGTCAGGGGTTAAAGCTCTTTAGTTCTACAGAACCTTTGATATGAAACGATTAAAAGATATTTACATTTTTATTTTACCCCTTATCCTTTTTATAGGTGCTTTTTCGTTATTACCAGTAATTGGCACATTCTGGATTAGTCTATGGAGAGATGTGTCATTTTTGCCGGGTAAATTTATAGGATTAGGGAATTATCTCAGAATATTAAAAGATATACAGTTTTTACAGTCATTAATTTTCACACTTTTGTTTTCGCTATTTTCTGTAGCCATAGAGATGATTATAGGAGTGATTGTTGCCCTTGTGCTAAATGAGAAATTTACTGGTCGTGGGATTATGAGAGGCGTATCACTCTTGCCCTGGGCAATTCCGAGTGTTATTGGTGCAAGAATTTGGCAATTAATTTATCGATATGATTTTGGGTTGGCAAATTATCTTATCAGAAATATTACAGGTTCATCAATAAACTGGTTTGGTAGTTCCATTGGTGCGTTTTCAGCACTTGTTTTCTCTGATGTCTGGAGGACAACTCCATTTGTCGCCATTATTATTCTGGCTGGATTACAAACCGTTCCGGAAGAGCTGTATGAACAGTCAAAAATTGATGGCGCTAATATATTTCAGAGACTTTTTAAAATTACTTTGCCTGTTATTAAGCCCATTATTATTGTAGCCTTACTCTTTAGAACTATTGATGCTCTAAGGGTTTTTGACATTATTTATGTGATAACAGGTGGTGGACCGGGTGGTTCAACCTCATCCATTTCACTTTATAGTTACAAATACTTTTTATTAGGTGATTTTGGATATGGTTCAACGATTTCTATTATATTATTTTTCATAGCCTTTATTATAGCCCTTACATATTTTAAAATAGGGAAGTTCAGGGAAGTAGCTCAATGAATGAAGAAAAACTGAAGAAAATACTTTTAAATCTCGGTATAGCTTTTATACTCATTTTTTTCCTTGTTCCATTCATCTGGATGGTTCTTGTATCCCTTAGTAAATCGCCAGATTTTCTTATTCAAGGTTCATACTCATTAACAATTAAGAATTACATAGATATCCTAAAGATAGAGAATCTCCATTTTATTGATTATCTAAAAAATAGTCTAATAATTTCAGGACTGACAGCGATGATAAGTGCCTTAATTGGAGCCCTTGCCGCTTATGCCATATCGAGATTCAAATTCCATGGAAAAATGATTATAGTGCTATCAGTTCTTGCCTTATCAATGTTTCCTCAGATATGTATAGTGGGATATTTATACAAATTAATGAGCAATTTTGGTTGGATTAATTCATATAAAGCTCTGATTTTTCCATATATAGCCTATAGTCTACCCTTATCATTATGGATACTAATGAGCTATTTTTCTCAAATACCGAATGAAATAGATGAAGCCACATTAGTTGATGGAGCGAGCAGGTTACAAACACTTGGAATTATAATTTTACCACTAATTTTGCCGGGACTTTTTTCTGTAATTCTGCTACTATTTATGTTTTCTTTTAATGAATTTCTATTTGCGCTTATGTTAACAACGGATTATACTGCAAGGACAGTTCCTGTAGGAATAGCATTATTTCAGGGATTACATGGGGAGATTCCCTGGGGCTATATTATGGCGGCATCAGTAGTTTCAACGATTCCAATCATATTGATAGCCTTATTTTCCCAGAGATATATTGTTCAAGGACTTACAAAGGGTGCTGTGAAATGACCCTGCTGAGAGGTGGAATATTATGAAACGATTAATATTAATTTCTAACAGATTGCCTATTACCCTTGAAAAAAGAAAAGGGAATATTCAGATACGTCCAAGTGTTGGTGGTCTGGCAACAGGTCTTGGTTCATTCTACAAATCCCATAATTCTATTTGGATTGGGTGGTGTGGAATCCCATCGGAAAATCTTAGCAAGAAAGAAAGAGAAGAAATCCAGAAAAGCCTATTAAATGACTATAAGAGTTACTCTTGTTTTTTATCAAAGAAAGATATTAGAAACTTCTATTATGGATTTTGCAACAAAACTATTTGGCCCCTTTTTCATTATTTTAGCGATTATGTTATTTATGAGATGAATTTATGGGAGTCATACAAGCGTGTAAACCAGATTTTTTGTAATGAAGCTCTGAAGATTATTGACCCTGCTGATACAATCTGGATTCATGATTATCAGCTAATGCTTCTTCCAAAGTTAATAAGAGAAAAGATGCCGACTGCCCAGATAGGTTTTTTTCTACATATTCCGTTTCCATCATTTGAAATCTTTCGTTTACTCCCCTGGAGAAAAGAGATTTTAAATGGTCTTTTAGGAGCAGACCTTATCGGATTCCATACAGACGACTATGTTCGGCATTTTTTAATTAGTGTTCGACGACTCTTAGGATATGAACATAATATTGGTCAAATAACTACAGAAAATCGCCTCATAAAAGTTGATGTATTCCCAATGGGAATAGATTATGGACGCTTTGCTGATGCTCATAATGACCCTATTGTTCGAAAAGAGATAAACAAGATTCAAAATACAAAGAGAAAAGGGAAAATCATACTTTCAGTTGATAGACTTGATTATACAAAAGGAATCCTTCATCGTCTTGAAGCCTTTGACCTTTTTCTGGATGAAAATCCAGAGTTTAAGGAAAAGGTCACACTTATTCTAATCGCTGTCCCTTCTCGGACAGGAGTGGAAGATTATATGCTTCTTAAAAAGCGTATAGATGAGTATGTTGGCAGAATTAATGGAAAACATGGGACAATTAACTGGGTTCCGGTCTGGTATCTTTATCGTTTTTTACCATTTCATACTCTCACAGCATTTTACAATGTTTCGGATGTGGCTCTTATAACGCCTTTACGGGATGGGATGAATTTAATCGCCAAGGAATATCTCGCAACCAGAATGGATGGAAAAGGTGTGCTGATACTTAGTGAAATGGCAGGAGCAGTAAAAGAATTAGGTGAAGCGATTATAGTCAATCCCAATGATGTTGTAGAAGTAGCGAAGGCATTAAAAAAAGCCCTGACCTTACCCGAAGAAGAGCAAATAGCTATTAATAAAGTAATGCAAAAAAGATTGGAAAGATATAACGTTGAAAGATGGGCAAATGATTTCCTTGAGAGGTTATTACAGATCAAAAACGTCCAGGATAAGTATCGGGCGCGAAAACTCTCTGAAAATATGAAAAATACATTGATTCAAGAATTTTCTCAAAGTGAGAAGCGATTATTATTATTGGATTATGATGGAACACTTGTTCCCTTTGCCGAGATGCCAGAAAAGGCTAAGCCGGATAAGGAAATCTTAGACATAATAAGGAAACTGACAGAAGATGAAAAGAATGAAGTCGTTATTGTAAGTGGAAGGGATAAAGACGAATTAGAAAAATGGTTCGGGAAATACAATTTAGGATTAGTGGCAGAACATGGTGTCTGGATCAAAAAAAGAGCCGGACTATGGTCGACTATCAAGCCTTTACAAAGTTCCTGGAAAGATGATATAAGACCTATCTTGTCACTATATGTTGACAGAACTCCAGGGTCATTTTTAGAGGAGAAGGATTTTTCATTAGTCTGGCATTATCGCAATACGAGTCCGGATTTGGCTTCTGCGAGAATTTATGAACTCAAAGATAATCTGGCTCTTCTTATTGAGAACCTTAATTTAGGTGTTTTAGAAGGTGATAAAGTAATTGAAATCAAAAATCCTACTATTAATAAAGGAGAAGCAGTTTCAAGTTGGGTTAGTGAAGATGGGGTGGATTTCATCCTGGCAATAGGGGATGATTTAACGGACGAGGATATGTTTGCTGAGCTTCCTGAATCAGCTTACTCGATTAAAGTAGGGATAAGTCCTTCAATGTCCAGATTTAATCTCGATTCACCTATAGAAGTAAGATTGCTTTTAAAAGAATTAACAAGAATATAACTAAGGAGGTTATAATATGCGTTGGTTAGAAGATTACAGGGAGATTGTTGGTGATGAGGTCCTACATAATATTTATCAGAGGGCGAAAAGGCTTTTTGGAAAACACATTGTTCATATCAATTCTACTTATATTGGTGGAGGAGTAGCAGAGATGCTTGCTTCTCTTATTCCATTAATGAATGATATAGGAATAGATACAGGATGGAGGATACTTCAAGGCTCACCCGACTTTTTTACAATAACGAAGAAGTTTCATAATGGACTGCAAGGGGAAGAGATAAATCTATCAGAATTGAAAAAGGAGTTATATATTCAGTCTAATATCAATTTTTCTGTTTATACACACATAACTCACGATTTTGTGATTATCCACGACCCGCAACCTCTCCCGCTTATTAAGTTTTATAAAAAGAGACAACCCTGGATCTGGAGATGTCATGTCGATTTGTCCAATCCGGATGAGGAACTCTGGGAATTCCTCAGTAAATTTATCCTGAAATATGATATGATAATTATCTCTAATGAAAAATATAAAAAAGCTCATTTACCGGTGAGACAAAAAGTTATCTATCCTGCTATTGACCCGCTTTCTCCTAAAAATATGAATCTCTCCGAAAAAACCATATTAAAATATCTGAGGAAGTTTGATATTCCTACGGATAAACCCATCATAACTCAGATATCAAGATTTGATAAATGGAAAGACCCATTGGGGGTTATAGATGTATTCGAGATTGTTAAAGAGAAAGTGGATTGTCGATTAATAATGTGTGGTAGTATGGCACCGGATGACCCTGAAGGCTGGAGAATTTATCAAAAAGTAGAACGAAGGGCAAAAGAACTTATTGAGGATAGTGATATTATACTTATCACAAGTGAGAACAATATCCTCGTTAATGTCCTGCAAAGAATCTCCTCTGTTATCATACAAAAATCTTTGAGAGAGGGGTTTGGACTTACGGTCTCAGAGGGTTTATGGAAATCTAAACCGGTCATAGCTTCGAATGTGGGTGGGATTCCTCTTCAGATAAAGGATGGCGTGAATGGATTTTTACTTGAACCCAATGACACTATGGGATTTGCAGATAAGATTATCCAGATATTACAAGACCCTAAATTGGCTAAAGAGATTGGAAATAATGGGAAAGAATATGCTAAGCATAACTTCTTGATAACAAGGCTGTTAATAAATTATTTAGATTTAATGAATGAATTGGTATAATGGACTAATGTCATTCCGAAGTTGTTTCGGAATCTGATTAGATGCTGAAACAATACTGAAACAAGTTCAGTACAAGGTTCAGCATGACATAAAAATGGAGAATAAATTATGTATAAAGATGTACTGAATAAGACATTCTTTCACAATACGGTTGCAAATTATCTTACTTTTCTTCTCGTGCTTATTATAAGCATTATTATAACAACCTTGTTAAAGATACTTATTTTTGACCGATTGAAAAAATGGGCAAAGAAAACAGAGAATAAATTTGATGATTTTCTAATAGATATTATCAGAAAGACTCTACTTCCACTTCTTTATTTTGGTACTTTTTATCTAAGTACACAGACTTTGTTTTTAGGCGTCTTTATAACCAAAACTATCAGAATTTTGGGTTTCGTTCTCCTGACAATTCTTGGGATTCGCTTTTTAATTGTGACAATCGAATACGCTATTAAGAGTTACTGGATAAAGCGGGGTGCGGATGAGGCAACGGTGAGTAAAGTTAAAGGAGTTCTCCCCGCAATAAATGTAGTTATTTGGGGAATTGGAATTGTTTTTCTTTTAGACAATTTAGGTGTTAAAATTTCGACTGTAGTTGCTGGTTTGGGAATAGGTGGTGTGGCTGTTGCTTTAGCGTCACAAGCTATTTTGGGGGATTTGTTTTGTCATTTTGCCATCTTGTTTGACCGTCCTTTTGAGGTGGGGGATTTTATCATTATTGAAGATTTTATGGGGTCAATAGAGCATATTGGCATTAAGACAACACGGATACGGAGTTTAAGTGGTGAACAACTGGTCTTTTCAAATACAGATTTGACTAAATCTCGTTTGCGTAATTATAAGAGAATGGAAAAACGACGTGTTGTTTTTAGAATTGGTGTTGTTTATCAGACATCCCTTGAGAAATTAAAAGAGATACCTCCAATTATCACGAATATAATAACAGGTATTAAAGATACTGCCTTTGATCGAGTCCATTTTTTCTCCTATGGTGATTTCAGCCTTATCTATGAGATAGTATATTATGTTTTGAGCAATGATTATAATAAATATATGGATATTCAGCAGGAGATTAATTTCAGGATTAAAGAGGAGTTTGATAAGCGTAGTATTGAGTTTGCTTATCCAACTCAAACTTTATATTTAAGTAAAACAGAGTGATAAAATTTTTATATCTCGAGGCATACCTATTTTTTAACCCGCCCTATATAGACAGTACAGGATATATATCTTGCACCATTATACATTTCCTTTTTTCTATTGACGAATGATTTTCCCATTAGGAATTATTGTACATTTAAAATTGAAGATAATATTAATAAAACCACAACAATTACGTCTAAAAAATAAGAAGAAAGGATACTGTTTATGGTCATCAAAGTTGGAATAGTGGGATGCGGATTTGTAGGGAATATTCATCTTAAGGCATATCGAGAAGTAAAAGGTGTTGAGGTTATAGCCTGTTGTGATATTAATGAAGAACGAGCAAAAAAGTTCGCCGAGGAAAATAATATAAAACATCATTACAAAGCCTATAAGAAGATGATTGAGAATGAGAATCTGGATGTCTTGAGTGTTTGCACACCAAATTACAATCATAAGGAACCGACAATTCTTGCGCTTGATGCAGGAATAAACGTTCTCTGTGAAAAACCAATGGCAATGAATGCCAAAGAAGCGTTCGAAATGCTTCAGGCATACAAAAAATCAAAAAAGATTCTTACTATCGGGCATCATCACCGCTTTAATAGCGAATCACAGATACTCAAACGTTTTATCAATGGTGGAGTAATTGGTGAGATATATTATGGAAGGTCACAATCTCTTTATAGAAATTTTATTCCTTGGTGGGGAGAATTTCATTTAAAGAAAAAGTCTGGCGGCGGAACCCTGATCGATACAGGGGCGCATTTGATTGATTTAATATTGTGGTTAATGGGATTTCCTGAAGTGAAAAGTGTCTCAGGAGCTACTTATGCGAAGTTTGGAAATAGGAAACCTGTAAAAGATGAACCGTGGGGATTTTGCAAGTGGAAAGAATATGATGTAGAAGATTTCGCTAGCGGCTATGTGAGATTTAAAAACGGTGCAACATTGGTAATAGAATCAGCCTGGGTCTCGAACATAGAAGAGAATTGGAAAGGCACACAACAATTAATTGGTGATAAAGGAAGTGCCACTATAAATCCTCTCAAAATATGTTCTGGAATGCACAACACACTTGTCGATATTACACCCGTTCAATTACCACAAGTTGATCCACACAATGAAGAGATAAAATGGTTCATCGATTGTGTACGAGGAGAAAGGGAAATCCTTGTCAAGCCAGAAGAGTCTTATACTGTGCAAAGGATTATGGATGCAATTTATAAATCATCAGAGATGAAGAAAGAGATACAGTTATAATCTTGTAGGGGCGGGGGGTCCCCTCGCCCTCATATATTTTTTTCACGCAGAGACGCAGAGTACGCAGAGAGAAATTGTAGGGAACGGTCACGACCGTTCCCTACAATAGAAACAAGCTACCCCTCTCTCCATTCCTCTCCCACAAGGGGAGTGGGTAACAGAGAAAGCAGTAGCAAGCGACCATACGCCACACAATCTTGAGCAGATAAGTAGAACTCTAAGATGTAAATAAAAAACGGAGAACATCCGTGAGTAAAGAAAAAATCTTTTCACATAAATATTCGCTAAAGATATTTTTACTGATTGTTTTAGTTCTTATCTTCACACGACTTTATAACCTCCGAACAAATCCAAAGTGGTACTGGGACGAAGCCCATTATATTAATATGGAGTATAATTTAGCTAATGGAGAGATTCGTCAGGGTGCCATCAAATACCCTTTCGGGATGGAATCAACACCACGGATGCCCCTGTATTATTTTCTCAGTGGCGTTGTAATGAAAATCTTTAATAATAAGGATATACTTTATCCGCGATTCCTTTCGTTTATGTGCACCCTCGGGATAATATTCCCTCTGTTTATGATAGGTAAGCTGCTTTTTAATGAAAAAGTTGCCTTGTTAGGACTTGCGATTTTCACTCTACACAAATTTCCACTGATATTTAATCGATGGGGAGTTGAGTATAATGCGGATATGTTTTTTAATGTCTGGACACTTTATGCTATTGTAAATTATCTAAAATACAAGAAAGTCAGTTCCCTGATTTTCTCTGCAATTTTTTCAGGATTATTTGCCCTAAGCTCATTTTATGGATTACCAGTAGTTCTATTCGTAATTCTATTCACATTTTTTTATAATAAAAAAGCATTAGTATATATTACTCCTATCGCCATTGCCCCGTTCATAATCTTTGGAATCTGGATGTCAATGAAAACACAAGGGGAATTCTGGAAGAGCTTTATCTCATTATTTTCTTCAGGGATAGCGTTAGAAAATAAAAAATCAATATTCGAGCAGATAAGCGGGTTTATTAAGGCATTTCTCCTATTCCCATCTTATGATTTAATATATTTCTTAAGTATCGTCGGTTTATTTTTTCTTAAAGGTCGACAACACATTATTACTTTGTTTCTTTTACCTATTGGGATGATAATAATAAAAAGACAGGGACTGGATACACGAACGAGTTATAATTCTGTTTTGTATCTTCCGATTCTACATTTAAGCATAGCATCGTTGTTATTTATTTTTTGGGATAAGGCCAATGAGAGTATAAAAAAATTGGGTGAGAGTTTACATCATTGCTCAACAGTTTGTAGTACCTGCTTTAGCAGGTCTATTTTCCCACTAAAGTGGGCACTACAAGCGAAATTGATGTATAGTTGTGCCTTGATAATAGCTTTGTTACCATTTATCTTTATTGGGACAAGAGACACTTATTGGGTTATAACTCGCATTCCAACTAATTTTGATACTATCGGAGCGATACAAGATTATGATGATACGATGGATGTTGTAGATTTTATTAACCTGAATACAGACAAAGATAAAGATGTTGTGATTGCACCTGAATTAATATCCTGGCTTATAGATTGTAAGACAGTAAACTTATACCAGGTTTTACTCAGTTTGGGATATGAAACGCTCTGGCACAACAGGATTCCTGACTCACGCTGGGCTTTTAAGATTGATTATAAAGAAGCGAAATTCCTTATACTTGATTATACAAATCGATCTTTCACTTTATACCAGGAGAATATGGATAAATTCATAGCCATATTTAAAAAGGAAAAATGGGAGTTGATTCTTCGACAAGGAGAATATTTTGTGTACTTAAATCCTCGGTTTAGTCCAACTAAGATTTTCTTTTTAAAATAATCTATAAAGAGATTGCCTAAAAACCAATATATAATAGATTACTTCATTAATAAGCTTACATCGCAGGAATATACATATTCCCTTAAAGGCAAGGTGGAATGAGATGGAATTTAAATCCATCAAGAAACAAAGTTGATTGACGATTCAATATCTTATCAAAGAAATATTTCTTGAAATAGCTTATAAAGTTAATCATATTTTAGACTTAAAGACTCAATGACTAATATATTAATTTATTAGTATTATTTATTTTCTGTCCAATTTCAAGGTTGTTGTCCAGAGTTCTCTCAACTCATGGTATAATTAAGAGAAACAATCATTTACTCTTACTCAAGTTATCTTTGATTTTTAACTTCATTTTGATTAAAGATTATATGTCGTTTTAAGTAAAATCTTAAGGTATATAATAAATGTTCAAACCCAATTTTAAATATACACACCATATCGTAAACACATTAACACAGATTTCTGTTGCAAGAGAACTTATTATTAATTCTCCCTTAATCCCTAAATGGGGGATAGCTCTACGGCGTGAAGCGATTGTTCATAGCGCACATTCTTCAACAAGTATTGAGGGAAATAACCTTTCTTTAGAACAAGTAAGCGAATTGGCTATGGGTCGTGAGATAATGGCAACTCGCAAAGATAAACACGAAGTCTTAAACTATTTGAAGGTATTAGAAAATATCAATAAACTTACAGATGGTGAAAAAGTCACAGAAAAAGATATTCTGAATACACATAAAACGTTAACATTAAATACACTTGATAATCCTTCTGATTGTGGAACATATCGGACTCGTTATGTAGTAGTGGCTAATCGGTTAACAGGAGAAATCTTTTTTAAACCCCCACAAAATGAAGAGGTTCCAAAACTGATGGGCAATTTGATTGAATGGATTAACTCTTCAGAAGCAAAAATACTCGATCCTGTTATTCAAGCAGGGACTATTCATTATGAGTTTGTAAGAATACATCCTTTTGTGGATGGTAATGGGAGAACATCGCGAGTTTTGGCTACTTTAATTCTATATCTTAGAGGTTTTGATACAAAACAATTCTTTTGTTTAGATGATTATTATGATTCTGATAGACAGGCTTATTATAAGGCTTTACGAAATGTTAACCAAATCACATTAGACTTAACTCAATGGCTTGAATACTTTTTAGACGGAGTTAATATTAGTATTAATGCAGTAAAGGAAAGAGTTATAAAGCTAAGCAGTGAAAGATTAAAGAAAACTAAAACAGGACAAATTGCCCTAACGGAAAGACAAATGAGAATAGTGGAATATATTAACTTAAATGGTAAAATAACAAATCAAAATGTGAGAACAATGTTTAAGATCTCGAATAGAAGTGCCTTAGATGAAATAAATAAACTGTTAAGATTAGGAGTAATAAAATCTCAAGGTAAGGGAAGAAGCCTTCATTATATTTTGGGATAACACTTCACGATTAACCTCACGATTAACCTCACGATTATATAATTAACTCTATAAAGAGTAGGTCTTGAAAAAGTTACGGTTAATTAAGAATAGATAAATTAATGTGATAAATGCATAGAATATTTTGCAATGAAACTGCTATAAGATATGTTGAATGATTATCTGTGAAGAGTCATAGTAACAATTTTCTTGACGATTCAAGACAGAAGTCAGAATATTTTGATAAATGGTAATTTGATATGAGAGTGATTATTTTTGTAAATACTAATTATAGGGTATGAATATGAATACTGTAAAAGAAATTATGATAAAGATTATTCAAGAACAACCTGAAGATAGCAACTTCGACGAAATACTCCGCGAGCTTGCTTTTGCTAAAATGATTAATCAAGGATTAGCGGACTCGGATGCTAAAAGAGTTATCTCTCATAAAGAAATGGGAGAGCGGATAAAGTTATGGGGAAAATAGAAATGGATTAAAATATTTTAACCACGAAAGCACGAAAATACGAAAAAAAGCATGAATTACTTTTTTGCTGTTTTTCTTTCGCGATTTCGTGTTTTCGTGGTCTAATCATTCCATATAAATTTTATTTTATCATTATCTCTGCCCTATTCTTATATTCCCCCTCTGGGAAGAGTCTCAGATAATAATTCCAGATATTTTTCACATAATCCAATTTCCCTTGTTTGCCATAATTATGTGCGACAACATCAAATAGGTTCTGATACTCTTTATCAGTGGAATCCATAATGACTATCGCATTTAATCCATATATCTGGGTCTGTTGAACATCTTTTCTATCTATAAAAATATCAGTAAGTCCTTTTAGTATCTCCAGATAGATGGTGCGTGATTCTTCATCTGTAAATTTTTCGAGCATAGGCAATTCTTGTGATAGCTTGTGCAATAAATAACGCTGTCTCGCCTTGGGTAAAATCTTCTTGTAGACTCTTTCAGCCTCCTCATCATCGCCATAACAATAATAGCTCTTCGCCAGATCTGATGCGACCCAGACAGGATATTTATTTATGTTTTCTATCGGTAATAATTTAATGAGGTCATCATACATTTCCTCAGTCAGGTAAATTCGTCCAAGGATATATCTATACTCACTGTCAGGACTCTTCTCTAAAATATCCAGAATATACTTTATCTCAATATCCTTACTGGGGCTTTTCAACACCATATTGCTTAAATCAATTGCTGTTTTTCTATAATTGGGATTGATTTCAAGCGATTTAATATAACAACTCGATGCTTTCTCTGTATCACCTAAACCATAATAATAGTCACCCATCTCCTTAAGCGTTTTATAACTATTAATTTCTTTCACCCATTTTATTTCATTCTGAATTTCTTCAAAGGTTAGTTGTTTTATCTCATGAGTTCTTCGGAATAAATTGTATTGAAATTGTCTATTTGGAATTAAACCCAATGATACCCCATCATCGAGCCTTATCCCGCCTTCTACAAGTGTTACCTTTAATAAATCATTTAAAAATGACACATTAAAATTAGTCCCAACAACATTAATTTTCCAATCCTCGCTTTGGACTTGAAAGACACCACCTTTGACTACATCAAAGTTTGCCTCTCCAGTTTGTAGATTAATCCTCACATTTTTTCTATTAGAACAATAATAACTCACCTTATTCACTTCTAAAAAAGAATTGCGGTTTAAAATAATCTTACTACCATCGAAAAATCGCATTATACAAATGCTCACTTTATCAGTACTAATTTGAAAGCCACTATTTAACGTGTCACCTTCTTTCGCCTGTAGCCAGTTCTTACTATCATAAGTATATTCAACATAACCATTAACCAAAGTGAGCTTAATCATATTATAACTTGTATGGTTGTAGTAAACAACAAGAGCAACAATAATCAGAAGGGCTGTTACAAATCTATAAAAGTTCTTAGTAGTTAAAATTCTTACAAGTAGTCCCATTTTAGGCTCTTCTTGCTCAACTGATGGAAGCTCTTTGACAAACTCAGGATTGTATTTAGCCTTGACACCTTTAAATGCTTCTCTGAAAAATTCCTTATCAGCACGCAATTCCTCTAATTGCGACTTGCATTCAGAACAGGTCTCAAGATGTTCTTCAACAAAACGTTTCTGCTTCTCCGTAAGCTCATTCGTCAAGTAGCTATCCAGATATTTTTGAATCTTATTACACTTCTTCATTTTATTTAAGCCTTTTTTTAATCATCTTCAGGGCTCGATGAACCCTTGTCCTCGCCGATGTGGTGGAAATATCTAACTTTCTTGCGATGTCCTCGTAACTCATATCCTCGACAATCCTCAAAAATGTCGCAAGTTTGTATCGCTTCGGGAGCTTATTCAGTAACTTAATCGCAGAATAAAAACTCACATCCATCGGCGACGAGAATGTAGTTCCATCTTGAATCTCCATAGCAATATGTCTCACATTTATTGCTTTTTCTTTAAAATATCTTGCACATAAATTCTTACTAATTGCTAATAACCAGGGTCTAAACTTTCCTTTATTCCTCAGATTTTTGATATTCTTCCACGCTAAAATAAATGTGTCTTGAGTCAGATCCTGCACAATATCAGGAACAGCTATCCTACAGTAAATTGACCCGAAAACAAGCTGATAATAAGCCTCGTAAAGCTTACCAAATGCCAGCTCATCACCTTCCATCACAAGTTCAATAAGCCTATGTTCCTCCGAACTATCGATGATGTGCATCAAGATGAATAGCATCCAGAAGTTCCTTTTCTGTATATATAGTTACTTTAGCCCCTGAAAACGTTACAAAATTTTTTATCAATTTAAAAATATTATTTGAGATTCTCGGGAAATGTCATTCCGAACCCTGAAAGTGTCATTCTGAACTTGGTTCAGAATCTCTTCAGGGCAGGCTTGTTTCGGAATCTTAAATGAGATGCTGAAACAAGTTCAGCATGACAAACAAAGCAATCTCATTTTTGAAATATTTCAAAGGTCTCTAATTAAATTTTACAAAAAAGTTGACATCTACTTCAAATTGATAGTTTACTTAATCAATTTATGATTTTCTGATCTCTAATAAAACAAAAAACTAAATATTAAAAGACAATCACGAAATCACGAAAGTATGAAAGCACGAAAGAATAAAGAATTCAATTTTATTTATGTTTTTTTCGTGTTTTCGTGGTTAAATTATTTTAATGCAATATTAAAGAATCAACCGATTTCTTTACAGTATTAATATCATTAAAAATGAAATGCCTTCAGTTTAATGATAAAATATTTGACATCTCTTCTCCAAAATTGTATTGTATAAATTGTATACTATAATCATTTTGAGAATAAATATTTATATATGAAAATCATCTCATTCGGAAAATCAGACGTAGGCTTAAAACGCACCCATAATGAGGATAGCTTTTATATCTCCAACGAATATCAGATTTATTTAGTCGCTGATGGAATGGGTGGACACGCCGCGGGTGAAGTTGCGAGCAAAACTGCCATTGAGTATATTGTCGATTTTATTGTCAAAAGCAAATTTGACAGCGACATTACCTGGCCCTTCGGTGTCGAGCAATCACTAAGCAAAATTGAAAACAAAATCCTCACAGGTTTTAAACTCGCCAATAAAGTCATTTACGACCTCTCAAGTGACCACTCTGACTATACAGGTATGGGCACCACAATGGTTGGTTTATTTGTTAATAATGATATTGCCACAATCGCTCACGTGGGTGATAGTCGTGCTTATCTTATCCGAAATGATAATTTTATTCAATTAACTACTGACCACTCCTGGGTTAATGAACAATTGCGGAAAAATATCATAACAGAAGAGGAAGCAAGAAATCATAAATGGAAAAATGTGATTACAAGAGCATTGGGAAATAAGCTCGATATACAAGTCGATTTCTATTCAGAACCTGTCAGGGCTGATGATATTTTCCTCCTTTGTTCTGATGGTTTATCTGGAATGCTATCAAATGAAAAAATAAAAAATATCATATTGGAAAATCGGGATGACTTATCCAAATGCTGTGACGAACTAATTCACCAGGCAAATGAAGCAGGTGGGATTGATAATATTACTTTAGTTATTATTAAATGTTTGAAAGAAAAAGAAAATAACAAATCTATTCAATAAAGTTGATCTCATTAAATTGTCAAAACTCTTTGTAACTGCGAAGAACCCAGTCAAGTTACAAACTTATCTTGTTTTTAACTATATTTTCCTCAACCTAATAATATATTTTTTTATATTATTTTATACAAAAGGAGTCTGAATTTGAAAGTTAAAATATGGTTCCATAAACTGATAGTAAAGAATATGAAAAAATGCTTGTTTCTTTTCTTCCTAATTCTGTCTATATCCGTGCTTCTCAATGTAACACCCCAAATTTTTGCAGAAGAGAAATCATCTACTGAAATTACCAAAACAGCCTCAGAAAAGGGAAACAAGGCGATTGAAGTTCTTAAACGACTTGAAAAAGAACAGGAGAAAGTTAATACCCTCGAAGTCTCTTTTTATCAGATAAGAACATCGGGCTTAATGCTTGAGGACATTTTTTCTGAGGCAATTTTCTATTATAAAATTCCCGATAAATTCCGCTGCGACTATCTTCCCCCTGACGAAAGTATTAATTTAATCACAGGAAATACTGCTTATATTTATACGAAAGAAATTAATCAGGTTGAAAAATATGATTTGACGAGCGAAACAGAGGTAAAAAAACTGATGAGCCAAATTCTCATCGGTTATGGCGGTTCAGTAGAAAAATTATCTCAGGATTTTGACATTAAATCCTTTAAGGTCGATTACGAAAATGATTTTAAACCATCTCAATCTCAAACAGAAGGTATTGATTCCAATTCCGTAATTGAAGGCGAAAGCCCTGAATACGCAAAGGCAAGAAAGGATATAATCAAAGACATCAAATCTCTAAAACCTGAGAAAGTAGGAGCTACCCTCGTGGTTGCCCCTGATAATAGGGTAGGAACAAGCCCTATCCCTACTCTCATCGAGGGAATACAGCTTGTAGTGAAATCAGCAGTTGAGAAGCCTGTTTTTCAGGAAATCAAAATCTGGATTGATACAAATAAACTCGAACCGATAAAGATTTTTCTTAAGGAAAACGAAGAAGATAAAACAACTATCTTCATTAAAAAAACAATTAAAAATAAATCCTTTGAAGACTCATTATTTCAACCCAATTTCCCAAAAGATGCCGAAATAATCGAACCACAAAAAGAATAAAATTCATTCAACCACGAATTACACGAATCTTCACGAATTAATTTCTATAAATACAATTTGAAACCGCTAATTGCGCGAATCTCCGCTAATTAATATTTTATATATTGGCGTTAATTAGCGTGATTCGCGGTTAAATAAAATATTTATTTTCTCCTCTATGTCTTCTGCGGTTTCTATTAAAAAAAATATTGCCAGTGGTATCAATATCGGTTTTAGTATTTCCTAAATTCCATCTAATTTGAGAAATCTGAAAAACTGTGGTGCGACATCCCTGCCGCAAAAATTGCGAGATAAATCTCGCACCACAACATTAAGCAAAGAACAAACAATGAAATTTGAATGGTTCATAGGACTTCGCTATCTTAAATCAAGACGAGGAAAATCGCTGATTTCTATCGTAACTCTTATTTCCATTGCTGGTGTGGCTCTGGGAGTAATGGCACTTATCATTGTCATTTCTGTGATGAATGGCTTTGACAAAGATTTGATGCAAAGAATAACAGGTTCTCTCGCTCACATTGAGGTCTATTCGAGATTCTACGGCGGAATGTATGATTACAAAATGTTGACAGAAAAAATAAAAAAGATAGACGGCGTTATCGGAGCCAGTCCATTAATTGACAGACAAGCAATGCTATCGAAATATGCAGGTATTGAATCAAAGAAGATCGGTGCCGCATTGAGAGCCATAGACCCGAAGTTGGAGGGAAATGTTACTGACCTTGCCAAGAATAATTTTCTCGGCAAAAAATATCCTGATGATAATGAAATCATTCTCGGAACTGTCCTTGCAAATCAACTCGAAGTCAGCGTGGGACAATCCGTTTATGCAGTCACAAGGCTTGTGAGAACCCCCAATGGTCCAAGAGCAATGATTCGAAAATTAAATGTAGCGGGACTTTTTAAATCGGGTATTTACGAGATTGATGCAAACTTTGCTTATATCAATCTCACTACAGGGCAGAAAGTTTATGCCATTAATGAAGACCTGGTCGACTCCATTCAGGTCAAACTCAAAGACCCGTTTGCTACTGAAAAAGTATCAGGTAAGATAAAAGAATTACTCGGGCAAATGTTCGAAGTTCTAACCTGGCAGGAAAGGCATCAGAGCTTCTTCTTTGCGTTAAGACTTGAAAAATTTGCGATGTTTGTGATTCTTCTCCTCATCGTCATTGTTGCCGCATTCAATATTATCAGCACGCTTATAATGGTCGTGATAGAAAAGACACGTGAAATTGGAATCCTCAAATCTATGGGCGCCAAAAACAAAAGCATCCTGATAATCTTTCTCATAGAAGGGTTTGTCATCGGACTTGTCGGAACATTTCTGGGTTTAACTGGCGGATTAGTTTCCTGTTATCTTCTCCAAAAATATAAACTCATATCCTTACCTGAAGCGGTTTATAACCTATCGACAATGCCTGTGGACGTTCAACCATTTTACATTTTCCTAATAGCATTTTGCTCGATGGCAATATGTCTTGGTGCTGGAATTTTACCCGCATACAGAGCGGCAAAGTTAGACCCTGTCGAGGCGTTACGATATGAATAATATTCTCAAGGCAGTTGAAATAAAAAAGAATTACATTGATGGAGAAAGGGTCCTTGAAGTCCTTTGCGGAGTCAATTTAGAATTGAACAAAGGGGATTGCATTGCCATAATGGGAGCTTCGGGTGCTGGTAAAAGCACATTGCTCCATATTCTCGGTGGGCTTGATTTTCCAACTGATGGGTCTGTTATTGCTAATGAAATCGATCTAAAAAATATATCTGAAAATCAGCTTGCAGAATATAGAAATAAAAAAATCGGATTTGTTTTTCAATTTCACCATTTATTACCAGAATTTTCTGCTCTCGAAAATGTGTTTCTGCCGTCTTTGATACGTGGCAATAAAAAAGGGCAACTCATTGAAAGGGCAAAATTATTGCTTCAACAGGTTGGATTGGGTGATAGGCTCAATCATTTGCCATCGCAATTATCAGGCGGTGAACAGCAGAGAGTCGCCATCGCACGAGCGTTAATGAACAACCCCGATATCATTCTTGCTGACGAACCGACAGGAAATTTAGATGAAAAAACAAGCGATGCAGTAATGAATGACCTCATCAATATAATTAGGACCAATCAAAAATCCCTCATCATTGTAACCCACGAACACAAAATCGCCGAAATGATGGATAAAATCTTTCTCCTCAAAGACGGTGTTCTGACATTAATTAAAGAAAATACTAAGGGAGTAACATCATGAGCCCCCACCCTTCCCTCCCCCCTTGAGGGGGAGGGTTAGGGAGGGGTCTCTCTTAATTCTTCTGTTAGGGACAGCCCTTTCACTTTTATTCTCAAGTTGCGCATTAATAAAGGATTTTCTAAAAACCGATGCACCGAATGCACGTATAACCAGTGTGAAACTTGATAACATAAGACTGGATTCAGCCACACTATTATTTGATGTTGAAATAAAAAATAATTATGCTGTGGCACTTCCACTTGTTAATGTTGATTATGGTCTGGCAAGTAATGCTAAATCCCTCCTCTCAGGCAAAGCTGATATTCAGGGAACCGTTCCCGCCAAAGGGACTAAAACCATTCCTTTACCAGTCCAAATAAATTATCTTGAGTTATTGAAAGTATTGAAGGATGTTTGTCCCGGAGCCGTTATCCCTTATGAAGCAAAAATGGATCTCTCCGTAAATGCACCTGCCGTTGGTCCGATTAAATTACCCATATCCAAAAGTGGTGACCTTCCCATCCCGACCATTCCCGAGGTCAAAATAACTCAGATTAAATGGGACAAATTGAGTCTGGATGAAGCCTCAGCAAGAGTTCAATTGCACTGTGTCAACAAAAATCAATTCGCTATGAATTTGGCAAAACTAAGTTATTCATTATCGCTTGGAGACGTTGAGGTCGGGAAAAGCTCGCTGAGTCAATCGACATCCTTTGCAGCATCGGGTGGAGAAGGCACCATCGAAATACCCATTTCATTTTCACCGAAAAAATTTGGCTTCGCCTTGTTCAAGATGCTCGCTGGAAAAGGTTCAGATTATAAACTCGAAGGAAATCTTGATGTGAACACTCCCTTCGGGCAAATGTCTCTGCCCCTCAGTAAAAAGGGTGAGACAAAATTTATTAAATAATCCTTTAACAACATTTAAACCACCAAGTTCACAAAGAAAACAAAGATATTTATATAAATATTTACAAAAATTTTTCTTCGTGAACTTCGTGTCCTTCGTAGTCAAATTAATTTTTGTTCTTTATGCCAGGTCGAAAATAAATCCTCAGTGGTTAATAACACAATAATATTATTCTCTTTGTTTCGCAAATTGAACACGGATTGTTTGCACAGAATAGGGACTGATAATAAAATGGATAGGGTCTTTATTCAATGAGGACATATCGGGTAAGGGTTGCTCCAAGATGTCAGTAACAACGGCATTAGCAATCTTGAATGGCGTCCGAACGGTTGCTTCCGTTTCTTTTCCTCTCAATTCCTTGAACCTCAAAATGTATTCATCACTATCACCAAATTCAGCTCGTTTGAATGCTGTCATCAATACATTGTCAGGCTCAACGGTTAAAAAACTTCCTGTAGGTTCTTTTAATGCTCCCTTTCGAGGACCGAAATATAATCCATCATAATAAGCAAAGGGATGTATCACTGCTTGTCGGCAGAATTTCGTTGCTTGGGAAGAATCAAAGTTGGTTTTATTAGTAGTGAATGAATATTCAAAGGTCATAGTTGGGTCCGTTCCCGGTTCCGTTTCACGAAACTTTGTGATACCAATATCAGATGTTTCCCCTTCGATAGCATATTGCACAGCCGTTGAGAAAAGGAGAGGTTTCAATGGTCTTATTGATTTTCCTTTGCGCATTTCTGTAAACCGTAGTGAAGGAGGGGGTTTCCCCACTTCTGTAGCCTGTTGATGGTAATAAAATTCTCCTATGCACCAGTTGAAAGACTGAGAATGAGCTATGGTTATTCCAAAATTTTCTCCTTCCTGTAAATGAATGCCAAATTGGCTTTGAATAGCACCAAGATATGCTCCAGGGAGATAATTCTCCGGATATTGATAGAAGCCATCAGGACCATCCACATAGATTGAAAGTTTTTCTTCATCCAATGCAAAAGGAAATACAAAATTGTAATAATCGGAATGGTCTTTGGCAGAGACATAAGGCATTTTATCACGATCAAGTATGTTAGAAATATTAATTTGTTTCAAATCATCAGGCAACGTTATAACTGTGCTTGGAAAGAAAGTGCCCTCACGATTGATAATTAGCTGCTTGTATCCAGGACCATCGAGTATTTGGATGTTGCAGTTGAATTCTTTTGTTTCTCCTGGTTCTCCTTTAGCAAGCTGTAAATTGCGAGTAACGTTTATGGCATTGAAAGGATATTTTATCTTTTTATCGACCAGTTCCCGTTCCGCTGTCTTGTCGAAAATGCTTTCAATTGCACCGTTGCTCTTATCAACCTTTATTCGATAAAATTTGTTCTCGATAGTGTTACCCTTATTTGCTTTTGTGTATGGAGATGCTTCAGCGGCATCCATTACTTCAACTGTATATTTCTTATAACCCACTGCAGGCAAATCGGTTGCGAAGAAGGTAAGGAGAGCATTTTCTGGCTCTAATGTATGAGGAATACTTTCACCCGATACAGGGTCAAGAAGCTTAAATGACTTATTAATCAAATCCCGAGAGACGTTACAGTTAACGAGTGCAGAGCGTTTCCACTGAAGTGGATTAAAAATAATAATGCTGGGTTTGTCCGTTTGCATTTGATCACTGAGATGTTGCATATTTTCGGAAATTCCCCTCGCAGCAGAATAATACGCATCCTGGGCAAATCTTAGAGTCAAAACATTCTCCCGTTTGACTTCTTCCTCTGTATGTAACACGAGCCAGCCCGGATCACCACCACAGGTATGTTCGATGTGTTTGTATAACGCCACAAATCCTTCATTAAAATCATAAGAATGAGAGGAGATAAATCCTTGAATTGTGTTGATGCTCTCCAGAGTCTCTGCCAGAGGCAAATTCTGTTGACCCCATCGCCCTATTATATTTCCTGCTGGATTCCAGGTTCTTGCATCCCACAATCCATGCCAATTGCCTTTATATGTTTTTAGATTTTGCTGGTCAGCTTCCTGAAGAATTTTTTCAAAAAACATCTTGGGTGTGGCAAAACGAAGAGTGGGTTTTTTTCCTTCTGCATTCCATTTTGACAATAATGAAAAGAAAGGCTCCATTGCTCTCGGATTCACGTTATCACCCATTGCTGACATCAGCATAAAGGTTTTGTAAGGGTAACCATCCTTTTCGAGATTTTTAATAGACTGAATAAGAAATGTTCCGCCATCTGGTAATCCCTTTTGTTCTGCCTCAAAAATATTATTAAGACCCCAGGGCCAAACTGATACATAGCTGTCGTAATCAATCCAGGTCAGTACTTTATCCCCATTCATTGATTGCCAATAAAACGGATTTTCGTTTCTGGGTATAGTAGTTCCTCCACCAAAACCCAAATTGACTCCGGTCAGAAAATATTTTATACCTGCAGAACTCAATACTCTTGGAAAAACATCAGCATAACCTGGCACATCATTTTGCATAACGGCATAAACAGGTATCTTCAGCCTTTCCTGAATTCTCCGCATTGGATATAGCATTCGGTTTGCATCCTCGATACCCATCAGTCCACTTCGCTGAGTGCTATACATACCACAAACCTCAATTCGACCAGCAATAATCAACTCTCTAAGGTGGTCGATCTCTTTATCGGTGGAACGTAACATCCATTGTTCCAGTTGCCAGAGGCTTTCAATCGTCCAGTAGAAATCATCATATTTTTCAATAAGGGCAATCGCTTCATCAATATTATCCTTATAATTCATCGCAACTGTATCAAGTGTTTGGGTAAATCCAATATCGCAATGAGAGAAGGGAATCAGCATAACCTCCTCAATTTCAGCACTGGCAAAAGCAAAACATAGCAGGAAAATCAGAAAAACGCTTAACCACTTCATTACTAAATCCTTTCGGTGAGTTTCTTTTTATCGTTTGAAATGAGTACAGATTTTATTGGTCCTGATATACATTTGATTCAACAGATGACACTTTTTAAAATGTTAATAACATACAATAAAATACGAGATTGTTTTGTTGCACCTTTACGATTCTGTGATTAGATTTGAACAATCACTGTGTATATATAGTTAGCAACCGTAAAAGGCAATGTGATTGGTGTCAATAAAATTTCAACTTGTTTCGTGTTTTTTCGTGAACTTTCGTGGCTACTTGTTTGCAATCAATAAAAAAATGCCTAAGACCGACGTTGAATCGGTACTTCAGGCATTCAGATAGAAAAATTCGCTCTTTGTTGATTGTCACTTGCAGCGGTTTTGCGTAGCTGAGATGATGAAAGAAAGATAGGTAAGCGTATTATATGCCGATTAATTTTTAGTCATATTATTCTCAAGCAACTTAATCATAGCTTCATTTTTTACAAGTCTGGCAATATCCAGAGCTGTTTGTCCTTTATTATTCTTGCTATTTATATCGATTCCGCTCTGAATCAGTAAAAGGGGAAGCTCACGATTAAAATATTGTTGCATAACTGCTGCACGATGTAGGGCAGTATTTCCCTCTTTATCTTTAGCATTAATTTCCGCCCCTTTATCAAGAAGTAATTTGGTAATCTCAAAATGATATCTCATAGCCGCAGAATGAAGCGGCGTCATCCCTAAATCATCTGTTTTTATTTTGACATCTGCACCGTTTTGAATCAGCACTTCAGCAAGATTTTTAAAACCATAATATGATGCGAGAAATAAGGGCGTGCTACCGTTTTTGGATTTGGCATTTACATTCGCACCGCGCTTAATCAACAATAATGCAATTTCAACACTTTTCCCTTCAATCGTTTTATTAATCGGAGAACCAGATGGATGAATGACCGTGCAATGAAGAGGAGTCAAGTTGAGCGGTCCAAATTCTTTATTAACCTCGGCTCCCTTATCGAGAAGCTGCTTGACTAATTCGATATTATCAACCGCGACAGCCTCGTGCAAAGCGCCTTCTACTTGCTGACAATATACCCTTATTGCTGAAAAAAATAATGAGGTAAGAATGATTAATAGAAAAAATGTTTTCTTCATATTGTTTTCTCCCGACTTGAAATCATTGAAATACTAACAACCAAGGCTGTGTCATTCCCACGAAAGTGGGAATCCAGAGATTATTTAATTAAATTTGATATGATTCTGGATTCCCGTTTACCCCCCGACATTATTAATCGGGGGGAATGACACATTAACCAGTATTTCAGAGATCTCTACTTGAAATCTCTGAAAAACTACGAGATTCTTCGCTTCGCTCAGAATGACACTGTGGGGGCGTATCGCGATACGCCCATACAAACCGCTCCAGAAAGGTAAGTGACTGTCATTGTGAGGAGGCGAAGCCGACGAATCAATCTCGTATTTTACATAAAATGTTAGTTTTTCAGAGGTCTCTACTTAAGACCTCAGAAAAACTTCAAGAACGAGATTGCTTCACGATAAGACTGTTCGCAATGACATTATTCGTTTCCTCTCCCCTTGTGGGAGAGGATTAAGGAGAGGGGTATATGTCATTGCGAGCCTTCTGAAAGAAGGCGTGGCAATCTCGTCTTTGGATTAATTATAACAATTTTTCAGGGGTCTCTAATTGTGTTTAAAAGAAATTCATTCGTTTATATCAGACGATATAAAATATAATTTCTGATAAATTTTTTTACAAGAAGAAGTGAACTATCTCCATTTTTATAAATTGCAATCATTGGTGTCCGATTAAAATAACGAAATTATTTTTGACAGGATGGACAGGATAAATAGTATCAAACCGCAGAGAACGCAAAGAAGTCGCTAAGAACCGCGGAGGAAAAGAAACTCTAAACACGAAACTCTAAATCCTAAATTATAAACATTAAATAAAAGAATAGAACTACAGAGGCTGTCCGACAATTCCTGAAAATTTATGTTGTCAGGACTGTTGTTGGATAAGAGCATTACATTTATTAAGGAATTATGAATAAAATTTACGGTTGTGAATGAATTGGTTTATTGAGGGTAAAA
>Ga0315289_10001628_pt1 | contig 35005 bp, 24 predicted proteins | sample YL17G11_40_MG_FD_203452 | JGI IMG/M metagenome (GOLD analysis project Ga0315289, IMG submission 203452) | Sediment microbial communities from Yellowstone Lake, YNP, Wyoming, USA - YL17G11_40 | ecosystem: Environmental > Aquatic > Freshwater > Lake > Sediment | place: USA: Wyoming | collected...
TGGGCTGGGCGGCCAGGGGACACACAATCTCAAGAGTTTTCTGACGTTCGATGACGTGCGCGTGCTGGCCATTTGCGACGTCGATACGAATCACCGGCTGGCGGCCAAAAATCTGGTCGATGCCGCGTACGGCAACAAAGACTGCGCCGCGTACAACGATTTTCGCGAGGTCCTCGCTCGCGGCGATATCGACACAGTGCTGATCGCCACGCCGGACCATTGGCACGCCATTATCGCCATCGAGGCGGCGAAAGCCGGCAAGGACATCTATTGTGAGAAGCCGATCTCGCTCACTGTGGCGGAGGGCCGGGCCGTGGTCGAGACGATGAAGCGGTACGGAACCGTGTATCAGAGCGGCACGCAGCGACGCAGCATCGCATGTTTTCGCTTTGGCGTGGACATCGCCCGCAGCGGGATGCTGGGCCGGCTTCAGACGCTGCACTGCTACTACCATAACGGTCCGACCTGCCCGCCGCAGAAGCCGGAGCCTGTCCCGCAGGGTTTCGATTATGACTGCTGGCTCGGGCCCGCGCCCTTCGAGCCATACACGCCCGGGCGATGTCACTGGGCTTTTCGCTGGCAGTACGACTACTCCGGCGGGCAACTGACCGACCTCGGGGCGCATTTCGTCGATCTGGCCCAGTGGGCGCACGACAGTCAGGACACAAGTCCAACGCAGTACGAAGGCTGGGCCGAGTTCCCGAAGGACGGTCTGTTCAATACGCCCGTGCGATTCGAGGTCACCGCGACTTATCCCGACGGCGTGACAATGATCATGCACGATGAGACCGAGCCCGGCCGAGGGCCCCGCGGCAACAAGTTCGTCGGCACCGATGGCTGGGTCAGCGTCGACGACACCGGCAAGGTCACGGCCTCCAGCGATGCCATCCTGCGAAAGCTCAATGCCGCCCAGCGGGGCTACGAATACATGGAGGGCCACCACCGTGACTTCCTGGCCTGCGTCAAAACGCGTGCCCGGACGATCGCCCCGCCCGAGGTGGCACATCGATCGACGACGACCTGCCACATCGCCAACATCTGCCTGCGCCTGGGCCGCCAGCTCACTTGGGACCCGGCGGCCGAACGCTTCGTCAACGACCCCGCGGCCGACCGCATGTTGGCCCGAGCCATGCGCGCCCCCTGGCGATTGTGACAACCCCCGGCGGCGCCCATCCGAGGCACAGGCAACGAACGACCGGTGGCCGTATTCCCGTAACCGATTTGCCGCTCGCTACTTATGGCTTGTGCATTCACTCTCCTGCCCCGCTTGCAGCAACGCGCCCGGAGGGATTCGAACCCCCGACCGACGGATTAGAAATCCGTTGCTCTATCCTACTGAGCTACGGGCGCGGCTTAAGAGAAGTATAACCCCGTTCGCCAATAACTGTCAACAGCCGACCCGTTGGACGTATCTCTTTTCAGTGTGGCTACTTACACCATTCCTTCGCCCGGCAATGGCGGGACAGGCGAACGCTGCGCAAGATCAGCGTCTTGGACTCCTCCCCGGCGATGAACTGGCGGCCGGAACACTCACATTAGCATAAAGGCGGGAGAAGCTGGTCATAGACTGCCAGATTGGCATTGCACTTCCCGCCCCAACAGGACGTACTAATTATTGCGGCGAGAATTATGCGTTTCACCCGTTCAGGCACGCATTTTGCAGAGGTATGAGAACATAGCCGGATAACGAGCAAAACGATTCGGACAAGAACAAGGACTGAACGATGAAATTCGATAAATTCACCTTGAAAGCCCAGGAAGCCCTGGCGACGGCACAGCAGATTGCGATGGCCAAATCGCACACCATCTTAGCGCCGCTGCACCTGCTGAGCGCGCTGCTGAGCGACGAGGGCGGCGTGACCGAGATGGTCCTCAAGAAAATCGGCGCCGATGTGGATCGCATCAAGAGCATGACGGAACGGGAGCTGGACCGATTGCCCCAGGGGACCAGCACCGGCCAGATGATGCCCGATCCGGCCCTCAACCAGGTCGTGCTCGACGCCCAGAACCGCGCCGACAAAATGGGTGACGAATACCTCAGCGCCGAGCACCTGCTTCTGTCGCTGGCCGCCGTCAAGAGCGATGCGCAGGAGATTCTGAGCCTCAACTCCGTGACGCCGGACAAGATTGAAAACGCGCTGAAGGATATTCGAGGCGGCGCGAAGGTCACCGACCAGAACCCGGAAGACAAATACCGCGCATTGGAGCGGTACGGCATTGACCTGGTGGAGATGGCCCGCCGAGGCAAGCTCGACCCGGTCATCGGCCGGGACGAGGAGATCCGCCGGTGCATGCAGGTCCTCAATCGGCGCACCAAGAACAACCCGGTTCTCATCGGCGAACCGGGCGTCGGCAAGACGGCTATTGTCGAAGGCTTGGCGCAGCGGATCGTCGCCGGCGACGTGCCGGCCGGATTGACGAACAAACGGATCATTGCTCTCGACATGGGCGCCCTGATCGCGGGAACCAAGTTCCGCGGCGAGTTCGAAGACCGGTTCAAGGCCGTGCTCAAAGAGGTCATCGGCTCCAACGGACAAATCATTCTGTTCATCGATGAGCTGCACACGGTCGTCGGGGCCGGCAAGGCCGAAGGCGCCGTCGACGCGGGCAACCTGCTGAAGCCGTCGCTCGCGCGCGGCGAGCTGCGCTGCATCGGCGCGACGACCATCGATGAATACCGCAAGTACATCGAGAAAGATGCGGCGCTGGAGCGCCGGTTCCAGCCGATTCTCGTCAATCCGCCGAGCGTGGAAGACACGATCGCCATCCTGCGCGGACTGAAGGACCGCTACGAGACCCATCACGGCGTCCGGATCACCGATTCCGCACTCGTCGCGGCGGCCGTGCTCTCGAACCGCTACATCACTGACCGCTGGCTGCCCGACAAGGCCATTGACCTGATCGACGAGGCGGCGTCCATGCTGCGGATCGAGAACGACTCGATGCCGGCGGAACTGGACAACATCCGCCGCAGAATCATGCAGTTCCAGATCGAGCGCGAAGCCCTCAAGAAGGAGACCGACCCCGCGAGCAAGGAACGCCTGAAGAATATCGAGAAGCAGTTAGCGGACCTCGAAGAGGAGAATCGGGAGCTGACCGCGCAGTGGGAGATGGAGAAGGGCGGCATCGAGCAGATCAAGACCCTCAAGCAACAGATCGAGGAAGCCCAGATGCAGTTCGAGGACGCGCAGCGCCGCGGCGATTTGGAGCGGGCCGCCCGCCTGCGGTACGAGACGATTGCGAACCTGAAGAAGGAGCTGCAGCAAAAAGAGGAGCAACTGGCCAAAGCGGAGAAAGGCAGGATGCTCCAGAACGAGGTGACGGAGGAGCACGTGGCGCAGGTGGTCGCGAAATGGACCGGCATTCCGGTATCGCGTCTGCTGAGCGGCGAGCGCGAGCGGCTGATGCAGATGGAAAACCGCCTGCGTCTGCGCGTCGTGGGCCAGGATGAAGCGGTCAAGGCGTTGTCCGATGCGGTCCGCCGCAGCCGCTCCGGCCTGTCCGACCCGAACCGGCCGATCGGGACATTTCTGTTCCTCGGCCCGACCGGCGTGGGTAAGACCGAGCTGGCCAAAGCCCTGGCCGATTTCCTGTTTAACGACCCGAACGCCCTGGTCCGCATTGACATGAGCGAGTTCATGGAGCCGCACTCCGTAGCCCGGCTGATCGGTGCCCCGCCGGGGTACGTCGGCTACGAGGAAGGCGGCCGGCTGACCGAGGCGGTCCGGCGGAAACCCTACTCCGTCATCCTGCTCGACGAGATCGAGAAGGCCCATCCGGATGTGTTCAACATCCTGCTCCAGGTCTTCGATGACGGCCGGCTCACCGACGGCAAAGGCCGGACGGTGGACTTCAAAAACACCGTCATCATCATGACGAGCAATATCGCCAGCCAGCAGATTCAGAAGCTCACGGAAGAGGAGGGCGCGGATTGGGAAATCGAAGCTCACGTCAAGGACGTGCTCAAGCAGGTATTCAAGCCCGAGTTCCTCAACCGCATCGACGAGGTCATCGTCTTCCACATGCTCACGCGGGACCACCTCAAGAAGATCGTCGATATCCAGCTCCGCTACTTAGCCGACCGGCTCAAGGACCGCAAAATCAAACTTGAATTCACGGACAAGGCCAAAGAGCGAATCATGGAAGAAGGCTCCGACCCCGTCTACGGCGCTCGGCCCCTCAAGCGGACGATCCAGCAGCAGATCGAGAACCCGCTCGCCAGGGAACTCCTGGCCGGCAAGTTCGCCGATGGCGATACGATCCGCGTCGACGCCGACGCCCACGGCTTTGTCTTCGAGAAGACGAACAAGACCCAGTAAACAGCAGTCACCTGTTTTGCAGACGCCGATCTGCGCGGATCAGCATCGGGTGATGTGGAAAAGCAAGGCATGCTCCGCGCGCCGCTCCAACCACATCGGTTGAACTGTCGGTGTATACAACATGCCCTCGTGTAGGATGGCCCCGAACTGTAGAACATGTGTGTTCCTGCGGATCAGCAGGATCATAGAGTCCTGCGTCTGCGCAGCCAGCCAACAAAACCGGCACCGATAGCGCCGAGCAGGATGGCGCCGGGGGCAGGAACCGTCGCGATGTCTGCCCGCACTCGCATTCCCATCGACGGAGGAATCACAAATACCGCCGCAGCCCAACCGGAAATGGTGAGTTCATACAGATGCGTAGTGTCCAGCATGACATCAAACGCCTCCCAGTAGGGAGAACTCATGGGGTCCCATCCGGGGTTGTCGGCCTCTGGGGAGTAACGATCGGCTGACTGTGCAAAGAGGCCAGTGCCAAAAGAACCGGTCTCAAATACTGTCAGGCCTGCGGTCACATCCGTCAACTCCGCACGACCGATCGAGTATGGGGCACCCCACTCCTCTTGATAGTAGAAAGGGACGTCCTGGTATTCGAGCGTGATCCCTGCGAGACTACCGGGTGCCGTCCATGTGAACCTCCAGGTAGCCTGGGCTTTTGCGGTGGCAACGCCGCCTGACGCAAGGGCCGCCACGTCTGCCGCCACGCGGAAACTGTCGGCGGTGGCCTTCGAGTCAAGCTGGGTGAACGGTGCCGTATACGATACCCCCTCGTCGATGATCGGGTTGTTAGAGGATAGGTCGTAGGATAGGTCGACTGGCATACCAGTCAGATAGTCGTATCCATAGACCCCCCCTGACACATGATAAGTCGACTGCAGAATTAAGATACTTTCTCCTCGGGTCGGAGCCCCGGAGGCGGTGAGAAAAAGCAACGCAACACACGGGACCCTAAAAGCACTCGCCCGGCTGTTCATACGGTCACCCTCCAATCAGATCTATCAAGACGTTCTGTGGTCCCTTGCCTGCGTGAATCATGGCTATCCGCGACTACTGCTGACAGGCATCTATTCTGTGATTCGAACTGACGTTCCTAAAGACAATTATACCGTCGGCGTGCGAGTCGTGTCTATATAAATACGTATTTTTTCGACTGCGCACCTTGTCTTTCGGATCAAAACGGACCTGTGCAAAGATAACGCGCCGGGACTCTTGGCGAGAGAGATGACACAGCATACGGGTGGGAAGTCGTTTGTGTCACGGCTTCTCGGGCAACTCCCAGAGCAGCCTGGGGTAGTCTTCGCCCTCCAGGATGGTCCAGATGTCCTTGGTGCCATTGGCCGTCTCGACGACGAAGTCCCAGCCGGCGGCGAGGAACGTGGCGGCCGTCTGCATTTCGGCCGTGGTCTTGCCGACGCCTCCCTCGCTCCAGGAGCACTCGCTGGTCTGGACATCCCAGAATGACTCGATCACCTCGTCGCTGCTGCGCCACGCGACGAGGCCGGCAATGGGCCAGCGGTTGCCGGAGACGCGGCCTGTCGCATAGCAGTTCTTGACCGTACCGGTGTTGGTTCCCAGCAGGCCGCCGACGATTCTGTCGCCGGTGACCTCTGCGGCCGAATAGCAGTTGATGATGCGCCCGTCCCAGCTTTGTCCCACCAGACCGCCGACTCCATCGTTGCCGGTGACGAGGCCCGTCGAGTAGCTGTTGGTGACCGTGCCGTAGGAGTTATCTCCGATCAGGCCGCCCGTTTGGTCGTCGCCGGTGACAACAACGCCCGTCGCGTAGCAGTTGGTAATCGTGCCGGGCGAGTTATCTCCCGCCAGGCCGCCGACCTTCTTGTCCGTCCCGGTGACGGTCGCGGCCGACCAGCAACCTTGGATCGTGCCCCGATTCATCCCCACCAGTCCACCCGCACTGCTGCCGCTGACCGTACCGGTCGAGTGACAGTCCGTCATCGTGCCCGCGTTGCGTCCCACCAACCCGCCCGCCAGGTAGTCGCCGCCGGCGACGCAGACGCGCTCCGCGAAACAGCCGGTCAAGGTACCGTGGTTCTCCCTGACCAGTGCGCCGACGTACGGCGCGAATTCCCCACTTATGTTGGGGTCCGTGAGCCCCAGGTTCGTGATAGTGCCCTCGACATACCCGAAGAGGCCCCCGCCGTTACTGACCACAGAACTCCGGCGCGTAAAGCCTGAAATGGTGTGCCCATTGCCGTCAAAGACGCCGGAGAAGGAACTGTTCTCATCCACTCCAATGACCTGAAGTCGCGCGCCTGCATAACCGCTCAAATCGATGTCGGCCATCAGCTTGAAATGCCCGCTCCAGTCATTGGGCTCAGCCCCGATGCCGGCCATCTGCTCGGCCATGTAAACATAATAAGGACTGCCGAGCTCCCCCGTGCCGCCGCCATACTTGCCCTGAAGCCCCGAGGGCGACTTGCTCGCCTCAGCCGTGCCCCCGTAGGCGCCCATATTGATCCGCCCACCATTCGGGAACGGCTCCTCCCCAACCGGGCTGTTCGGGTCTCCCGCATCGATACAAGAACTCGTCGCGTCATCCTTAACCCAACTCTCACCGACAGGATCCCAGCGGCCCGCCTGGGACTTCAGGTGGTAATCGCCATTGATCCAGAGACCGTCTGATCCACTGGGCTCCGTGCCAAAATCCCAATAACCTGCTTGGGCGAACAGGGGATCGGCCCTGATGCAGCTCTCTGGAACCTGGCGCGGATTACTCCAGTTCTCGACAAAGATCGCGTTGGGCTCATCCTCTACGCAGCAGTTGACAAGCTCGACATTCGCGCAACCTATGATTAGTGTGCATCCGCCAGAAAACAACTGATTCCCCATCCCACTCGAGGCCTTATTCCCTGCGAGAATACAATTGACGAATACAGCGGTCGTCCTCCCGTCCCTGCACTGAACTCCGCCTCCGAAACCGGATTGATTCCCGTAGATCGTACAATTCTGCACAACCGGATGACCTATCGCACAAGACAATCCGCCGCCGCCGACATCATTGAAGAGGGCGGATTCCACGCGCACGAGGTTGCCGGCAATTATGCAATTTGATACCAAGGCATCCGAATCACCAAGACATATCCCCGCCCCCACATTGCCGACATTCCCCACGATAACGCAGTTGCGTATGGTCGGACTACTCCTGTAAAAACAGACGATGCCAGCACCACTTTCCTTGTTGCCTCCGGTAATCGTAAATCCGTCCAGCACGGAATCTCTGCTTTCCTTATTGTGAAAGTAGAAGCCGCGATGACGATCATACCGTGACGCCTGACAATCAATGATACACGATCTGGGCCCCTTTTCGCTCTTGACCGTGATGCCCTTGCCTTTGAAGTCGATGTCGCGGTTGCCGTCGCCGGTATAGGTGCCGGGGGCAACGAGGACCACATCACCATTGGTACTCGCATCAATGGCTGCTTGAATTGTCGAGTAATCTGCCGGCCCGCTGTGACTCACTCGGATGACTTCGCTGTAGCCGGGCGGGCAAAGCTGAACGACCATGACGAGCAAAGGAATTATCAACGGAAACTGTGACTCTCTCACCTGCGACATGCACAGTTCTCCTCTTCGAAATCCGAGGGACAGGCCGGTTACTTGCGCGCGGCATGGACCGGCGGGAAAGCAACCCTCCATTTCCGACTCCCATTATACCCGATGGGACGGGTTGAGTCAATAGAACGCAGTCGCATACAAGTCCCCGCGTTGTCACGATTTTACTTGACGGCCAATTGTGACTCTGGTATGATGCGTACGCAACTATAGTCGGCGAATAGTAAATAGAAAATAGTAAATGATAAATCCGGAGGGTTTCCGGTCATGGCCAGCGTCACGCAAATCCGCATCGATGGGCCCAGTGCCGGGAAGGCCCCCCGTCTTCACACGGGCGATCATGCAAAACAAAGCCAATTTGCCGAGGGGCAGACAGATGCTAACTACCGTGAATGAAGGCAGTTACGTGAAAACTGACGTACCAGGCATTCACGAAAACAAAGCCAATTGGCAGGGCCGAGATTGCTTCCTCCGCCTGCGCGGGGGCAGGCTTTGCTGCGCTCGTCGCAATGACAGAGACTGGCGAGGAGGAGACGAGGTGACCGCCCCTGGGACGAGACTGGAGACCTGTCGTGCAAAACAAAGCCAATTTGCCGAGGGGCAGATGAACGCTAACTGCTGCTTAGACAGAGATTTAAGAGAAAAGCATGCGGATCACGCGTCTGAAGAAACAAAGCCAATTATTCTCGCAGGCTCACAGGGTGCCCGTCAGGGACGTGGCGAGGCCGTGGAACGGGCTTAACGTCCGGCGGCAAACTGGGTATTCTGTGGCCGGGACAAGGGGCTTTGAGTGACAAGGAGCTCAACGATGAACCGACGCGAATTCATCACGCTGGCCGGCGCGGGTGCCGCCGCTTCGCTGTGGCCCCATTTCGGCGGTCCGGCCCCCGCCGCCGGCCGGACCGGGGCCAAGTGGAACGTCGTTTTCATTCTCGCGGACGACCTGGGCTGGTCGCAGGTGGGGTGCTACGGCAGCCGCTTTTATGAGACGCCCCACATCGACCGGCTCGCGGCGGAAGGCATGCGCTTCACCGATGCGTACGCCGCATGTCCTGTGTGCTCGCCGACGCGGGCCAGCATCATGACGGGCAAGTATCCGGCTCGTCTGCACCTGACGGATTTTATCGCGGGCAGCGAGTTCCCGCACGAGCGATTGAAACAGCCGGACTGGCAGAAATTCCTGCCGCTGGAGGAATTCACGCTCGCGGAACTCTTCGGCAGCCAAGGCTACGTGACAGGCGCGTTCGGCAAGTGGCACCTGAGTATCGATAAACTGCCGCCCCGCAGCGCTCCCTATGACCCGGACAAGCAGGGATTCGACGAGACGTTCCTCACGGAAAAACCCTCGGCGAAGCAGGACCCGGAGACGGATGCACACCACGTGGAGGCGATCACCCGTAAATCGCTTGCTTTCCTGGAAGCGAACAGGGACAGGCCGTTCTTTCTCTACCTCGCGCACAACGCCGTGCATGACCCGCTCAAGGGCAAGGCCCGCCTCGTGGCGAAGTACAAGGAAAAGAGCGGTGCCGACCAGCCCGAGAATAATCCGATTCTCGGCGCCATGCTGGAGGAGTTGGATGCGAGCGTCGGCCAGGTGCTCCGGAAGTTGGACGAGCTACAGCTCACGAGCCGCACCCTCGTCATTTTCTTCTCCGACAACGGCGGACTGGAGAAAACGGCCCGTCAGACTCCGCTCCGCAGCGGCAAGGCGAACTTGTACGAGGGCGGCATCCGGGTCCCGTTGCTCGTCCGCTGGCCCGGCGTGGTCAAGCCCGGCACGACCTGCCGCGAGCCGGTAATCAGCACGGACTTCTTCCCGACGTTCCACGACGTGCTCGAAGTGAAGGAAGCTCCAAAAGGCCCCATCGACGGCGTCAGTCTGCTGCCGCTGCCGATGCAGACGGGCACCCTGAGCCGCCCGGCCATCTTCTGGCATTATCCCCATTACCATAGCGCCGGCCTCGGCCCGGGCGGGGCCGTACGAGCGGGTGACTTTAAGCTCATCGAATGGTTCGACGAGAGCATCCACGGGCCGGGAAACAGCCTGGAGCTCTACAACCTGAAGGAGGACATCGGCGAGCAGAACAACCTGGCCACAAAGCGGCCCGCCAAAGCCGAGCAGATGCGCCGCATGCTCGAATTGTGGAGGTATGACGTCGGCGCCCAGACCATGCCGGTCAACCCGGACTATGATTCCAGGAAAGCCAAGAGATCAAAGGGAGCGTGACCCGAAGAATCATGACCGCGTCCGAGGGGCAAAACACATGCTTGCGCAAGCGTAGGCATGGCACCCCATACTCATGTGAATACAGACGGAGCAAGCGGCGGCGTCTGCTATATGATGTCCGCCGCGTCGTCGGCTACCCAGGCGTCGGCGCCGTTCGAGAGCCGGATGTGCATCCAGCCGGGCCGGTGCTCGAGCAGGTCGAACTCGGTGCCGGCGTGGAGCGGGTCCTTGAAGCTCGGCGGATAGTTCGGCCCGTCGCCCTGGCGGGCCACGACCTGCGGGGCAGTGATAACGCCAAAGCGCCTGTCCGCCTGCCCCTGCGTCTCGACAAGGACCGAGGCGAGAAAACACAGCAAGAGTATGCCCGCCAGCACGACCACCGCCAATGTGCCGGGCCGGCGCCCGAGCCAGACGATCACCGTCAGCGCCACGCACAGAGCCGCAAAGGACGAGCACGCCAGCAGAAACCTCATCCGGAGCGAAAAATCGTAGTGCCAGAAGAACAGGGTCTCCAGCACCCGCTTCTGCGTGCCGACTTCCACCCTGTCGACGCGCCGGCTGCGGGCGAAGGTGAGGTTCTTCTGCACGTTGAGGTCCGAGCTATTGAGCCGGGCGGCCCGGCGATAGTTCAGAATCGCCCGGCCCACGTCATCCTTCAGGAGATAGGCGTTCGCGAGGTTGTAATAGAGCCGGCCGTTCCGGACGCCGCCCTGGTCGATGATCTTCTCGTACAACAGAATGGCTTTGTCGTAAAGCTGACGGGCAAAGTCCGGATTGTCGATGATAGCATTGGCCCGCTGGAACGCGGTGTTCGCCTCGTTGAGCAGAGCATAGAGCTGCTCCCGGGGAAGCGTCCTGGCGACGGGTGGTTGGTCGTGGGCAGTGGGCTGCGCCTGGCTGGTCGCCGGCGGACAGCCAATGACCAGCAATGAGCTGCCGACCACGAGCCACCAGCAGGGTAGTTTTTGCTTCTTGAGAGCGGCCTTTCTGCCGGTGGATTGTCTCTCAATTGCCTGAATCAGGTCCATCGCGTCCTGCACCTGACTCCATCCGATTTCGGCTTGCAGCGGCGAGTAGCGAGCCGCCTCACTCGCGGCGATCAGGTCTCTGTACCCCGCCGCCATCGACGCATCGCCCGTGGCATCGAGAATCACTTGGTGGCAATCGTCCGCAGTGAGCGACGCCGCGACTCGATCGAAGCGGTCGCCGATATACCCCTTCATAGCCCCGAGCAGCAGTTCGTGTCTGTCCTTGGGATCAATAAAAGCAATCCCTTTCAATTGCCGTACGGCGGTGGCGGCGGCCTGCCGGCGCCGCTTGCGAGCGAGCGATTCCGGGCTCGTCTGCCGGGCGATTTTCACGGCCGAGCCCGCGATCAAGCCGATCAGCGGAATCGACCAGATTATCGCGTAGCCGGGGTGGAACGCCGCCGACAGCAACGAAAAGCTCTGATCGGCCAAGACCTCCGGCCCGTAGTAGTTCGCCGACAGCCCTTTGCGAATCGCCTCCACCTCCCGATTGACGGGTGCCGAAGTCGTTCCCTCCACGTCGGCATTGGTCAGCACCTTCGTCGGGGCGACCTCCAGCTTGATCGGGTCGGTCCGGGCGACGACGTATTCGCCCTTCTGCGGGTCGAAGTATGCCAACGGAAGCGCCGGGATTTCCGCGACGGTGTCGTTGTTGGCCCGGATCGTCTGCGTGAAGATTTTGTACCCATTCTCGATCACCGGCGACGCCTTCTCGGCGGGAATCCGAAAGTTGTCGGCCAGCCCCGGCACCTGCTCCAACGCGGGCCACTGGACCGGCTTGAGATACGGATTGCCTCCGATCCGAATGGTCAGGGTGATCGGGTCGCCCACGTTGACTTTCGTCGGGGCGGCCGAGGCGGAAATCGTATAGCGCCCCACCAGGCCGTAAAACTGGGGCGGCTTGCCGGTCTCCGGCAGCGGCAGGACCTCCAGCTCGATAGCATTCGACTGCACGGAAACACGCTCGAACTTGAGCTGGTACGGATTGAAGAAATCATTCGTCCGCACGCGCCCCACCGCCACGTTCGCCGAGACGGAGACGGGGTCAAGCCGAATGCGACCGGACCGCTTCGGGATGAGGACTTTGCTGAACGAAACGATTCGGGCCTCCACGCCTCGCACCAGCCGGCGGTCCATGCTGATGGTGACCGGGATGCCATTAATCGGGATCTGATCTGTCGCCTGAGCCGCGACAGGCTCGGAGAGATCCTCGATGTAGAAATCATCCGACTTGAAGACCGGGACATCGAACGTACCACCCTCTACGCGGCCCATGATGATCCACTTGACCTTCATCGTAACAGGCTGCCCCGTGTAGCACCGCGTCTCCGAGACCGCCAGCTCCAGCGAGAGCTGGTCCGTAGTCCCCGGCTGCGAGACGGTCACCTCGACCGGATCGGTGGTGCAGGTCTGGCCGTCCACGACCACGGTCACACCGGGCAACCGCATCGTACCGGCCTTTCCGGCGGTGATCGCATAATTCTCCGAGTAGCTGACAATCGTGCGGTTCCCGATTGTCTGCATGGACGTTCCGCTGCCGGCCCGGCGAGGGTTGAACGGAGCCAAAGGCGTAAGGTCGATTTTGCTCGGCTTGCCCCCGCCCTCGACCACGATGGAATAGACGAACTCGTCGCCGGGGTAGATGGTCGTTTCCGTATCCACCTTGGCAAAGACCCGCGTGCGGGCCGAGGCGCCTGCCACCGCCGGCAGCACGAGGAGCACCGCCAACCATGCATATTTCGAGAGATTTCTCATGCTACCAATCTTTATCGACCTCTCTATACCGGGCCCTTTGCAGAGCATCGCGATCTTTTTTCTGCTGCTGCTCTCTATCGATGATCTCCTGTGCCGCGGCATCCGGCGCGACTTGCTGCTCCTGCGGCTGGGCCTGCTGCTTGTCCTGTTGATCCTCGGCAGACTGTTGTTTCGGCTGCGCCTGGTTAGGATCAGGCTTCGGTTGTGCGCTCTTCGCTTGATTAGGGTCTTGCGGCTGATTCGGGTCCTGCTTCGATTGCGACTGGTTCTGCTGTTGCTTCTGGTCTTGTTGCTGCTGTTGTTTTTGCTGATCCTTCTGGTTCTGCTGGTCTTTTTGCTGCTGCTTCAACTGGTCGAGGATATCCTTGATAGTCAACCGGGCCACCTCGATGTTCCGGGCGGCCTTTTCGTTCTTCGGGTCGATATCCAGCACCTGCCGCCAGTAAGTGATGCTCGTCCTCATGTCCTCCAGGGCTTTCCGGAGGTCGGAGTCCCGCTGCTTGGACCCGCGCTGGAAAAAGCAGTTGCCGAGGTTGTACTTGGCCTTGGCGACCAGGGCCATATCCTTGCTGCCGGTCGCAACTTCCTGGTACAGGTCGATGGCCTCGCCCAGGTCGTCCATCCGATAATAGCCATTGGCCTTGTTGAACTTTGGCTCCAGCGCCTGCGGCTGCTCGACCAAAGCCTTGTTGTACTTGTTGATCGCATCGGTGTACTGGCCGTCGCCGTAGAGCCGATTGCCTTGCTGGAGCATCTGCCGCGCGGGGCCGGCCTCTGCCGTCGACGTGGCCAGACAGAAAGCGAAAATGCAGGTCGCAAGCCATGCCGCTGAGGAGAGAGCCGGATCCCATATCCACGCTTGCGTGGACACGTCGGAGCGGGTGGCAGCCGCAAGCGCAGCTTGGGGATGGCCTTTCCCCAAAGCGCCAAACCACCGCCAAGGCCTTCGGCCTTGACGCTGCCACCCCGAAGGATGCTTACGCCAGCGTAAGGGGCTCCCAAACGCGATGTATCGCGTTTGGGGTCCCAAGCATGGCACCCGATCGACCGGAGTGCCGGCTCGCGGCAACGAGACGCCCGCCTGTTTGTCATCCTGAGCGAAGCGAAGGATCTGGGACATGTAGGGGCAACCCCCTGCGGTTGCCCTCACCCATTCGGGCAGGCACGGGGGCCTGCCCCTACGCGGGCCAGATGCTTCACTCCACTTCGTTGCGTTCAGCATGATAATATAGTCCATCATTCCAAGTACGCGGTTATGCCGTCTTTTTGCGCTCACCGATCAACACCTCGGCCATCAGGAATCCGATGGCCAGAGCAATGAAAATCTGGAACTTCTCATCATACTTCATCATGCTCACCGATTCGAGCTCGCGTTTTTCGGCGGAAGCCACCAGTTCGTCGTAGATCCGGCCCAGGTCCATCGTCGTGCCGGGCGCGACCGACAGATACTTGCCACCCTCGGTGGCATAGGCGACCTCGCGCAGGGTGTCGCTGTCGAGCTTCGACCACACTTCCTGGCCCTTGTACTTCAGGAACGTCTTCTCTCCATTCGAGCCGGTGATCGGAATGCGCGAGCCGGTCGCGTCGTCGCCCAGGCCGATCGCGATAATGCGAATCCCTTCCTCGGCGGCTTTCTGGGCCGCCTGGACGGGAAAGCTGTCGTGGTCTTCGCCGTCGGTGATGAGAATCACATCCTTGTACTGGCGGCTCTGCTTGTCCAAGACCTCTTCCGCCGCCTTGCGGATGGCATCGCCGATCATCGTTCCGCCCCGGCTGGTGCTCTCCGTCGAAATATCCGCCAGTGCCATTCGAACAAACGCGTAGTCCTGCGTCAAGGGACATTTCACCGTGGCATTGCCGGCGAACGTGATAATGGCGATGCGGTCACCCTGGAGGACTTCCAGAAGGTCGGAGATGGCGACCTTCGACCGCTCCAAACGGTTTGGCTTGATGTCCTCGGCCAGCATGGACCGGGACGTGTCCAGCAGAATGACGACGTCCCTCCCCTTGCGCCGGATCTGCTGCGGCTGCGGGTTCCACTTAGGCTCGGTCAAAGCGATCACGATACTGACGAAGGCGACGACCAGCAGGACCGCCTTGAGCACCTGCTTTTTCAGGCTGACGGCATTGTTGATCCGGGCGAGCATCTCGCTGCTGGCCAGCGTGCGGAGGGTCTGAGCCTTGCGCCAGAAGCACCAGACATAAGCCGGCACCAGCACCGCCGGCACCAGAAACAAAAGCCACAACGCCTTGTCATTTCCGAGGTTCATGGTATTTTTCGAAACACGGTGCAGCCCGCCAGCATTTCCAGGCCCAACAATGCCAACGCGGGCAGCGTCCATAGGCCGAAGTGCTCCGCGTATTGCGTGTACTGAACGGATTTGACTTCGGTCTTTTCCATTTCGTCGATTTTCTTGACGACCTTGCGCAGCGACTCCGCATCGTCGGCCCGGCTGTAGAAGCCGCCCGTCCGGTCCGCGATGGCCTTGAGCAATCCTTCGTCCAGTTCCTGCTCCGTCGGCACACGGAAGGTCCCTAACATTGTCTGGATGGTGGCATACCCCTGGGCCGACCCGATCCCGATCGTGTAAATCCGGATGCCCCACTTCTTCGCCATCTCCGCAGCGTCGAGCGGACTGTACCGGCCCGCGTTGGTGCGGCCGTCGGTCAGCAGGATGATGGCCTTGCTCTTGATTCGAAAGCCGGCGGTGTCATCCTGCTTGGCCTGTCCTTCGCCCCCGAATCCCAACTGCACATTGCGGCGTTGGATTTCCTCCTCGGCTTTTTTCAGTCGGGCCGCACCGAGGGCGATGGCATCCCCGATCGCCGTGCCGTCCTCGTTACGCATGCTGACAATCTGTGTCTGTCTCAGGAATTCGGTCAGCACGCCATGGCTCAGAACGAGGGGACACACCGTATCGGCATACCGGGCAAAGGTCACCAGTCCGATCAGGTCGCCGGGCCGCCCGCCCAGACTCTTCTTGTCGCCCTCGATGAAGTCGGCCAGGACGCGTTTAACTACTTCCAGCCGGTTCAGATTCTCCCCATAGTAGTCCATCTCCGTGCTCATGCTGCCGGAGTGGTCTACGACCGCCTCGATGGCAATGCCCTCGGTGGAGACTTCGGACAGGACCGTCCCCTTGCGCGGCCGGGCCAGAGCCAGAATCAAGAGTGCCAGGCACAGCAGCCGCGCCGCCACCAGTACCGGCCGCAGCCGCAGTCGCCAGGAGATCGGGCAACTGCCGACATCCACCAGGCTGGGAAACTTCACCGCCGCCCCCCGTCTCTTGCGCAGCATGACGTATCCCAGGAAGGGAAGCACCAGCAACAGCAGCAAGGCCCAGGGTGAATACCACTCCATCTACGCCACCTCCGCCTTAACGGCCCCCGCCGCTCGCACCTGGTCGGTCACGTCCACCTGGTGTTCGTCGGACCGGGTCCTCTCGATGAAGTCCTTCACCAGATCGAACGTCCGCTGGACCTGCTCCGTCGTCGGCTCGTGCTTGGCAAACTTGACCAGATCGCAGTGCGTCAGGAACTCCTTAAGCACTTCCTTGTCCGGGGCCGAAAGCACCTGCGCATAGGGAAGCTCAGCCAGAAATTCTTCCGTCGTGCGTTCCGGCGCGTGCAGGTTGAACCGGTCCTCGATGTAATACCGCAGGATGCCGCTGATGCGCTCGTAGAATTCCTTGGTCCTGCCCTGCTCGACGAGGTTCTCGGCGACGAGCGCCCGCAGGCGGGTGTAGGCCAGCTCGTGGGCCGGCTGGAAGATGCGTCCCAATTCCTTCGTTCGTCGGCGGCGCAGGACGAACCAGCCGGCGCCCGCCGCAACTGCCAAACCCAGTCCCGCCAAGACCCAGATCCACCATGCAAGGGCCGCGCGGGGCATCTCGACCACACCCTCGATGTCCTCGATGACGAGCTTGGCCCGCTGGTCGCCCAGGAGCGAGGTGACTTCCACGGCAATGGGCTCACTGGTCAACTCGTGCTTCGTACCGGCGTCGTTGACGTCCTGGAACGCAAAGGTAAACGCCGGGATCTCGTACTTGCCCGACAGGAGCGGCTCGAGCCGATACTGATAGGTGGTCACGACATTATTCTTCTCATCGAGCCTCTCGCCCAGATTGTCCCAATCCACCAGGCCGAAGTTTTCCAGCGCCTTATCCACTTTGGGCATCTGCACCTGGTAACCCGGCTGCAGCGTCGCCTCGAATTGCAGCAGGACCGTGTCGGCAATCGTCATCTTCGTTTTGTCCAGCCGGACGTGAACGACGGCCGGACCGCGCTCATAGACCTTGTCCACCTCGAACTTGGTCCTCGCCGCGGCCTCTTTCGAGCCCTTCCCGCAGCCGGCCAAGACGAGCAGGCCCGCCAGCATGCTTGTCATGAGCCATCTCGTCGTTGTTGTCACGTTCGACTCGATCATTGCTTCGCCGGTGTTTCCTCTGTCTTGTCCTGTTGAGCCGGAGCCAACGCCGATGTATGGATAATCACCTTTTGCTTGTCCATCATCTCCTTGATGTACTGGCGCTGCACGTCTTCGCTCTTGCGCCGCAGCAGCTCCATCATCACCTGCTGACGGACTTCCTCGAAACTCTTCTGCCGCTCGGGGTGCTTCTCGTCGACTTTGACAATTTCCCACCCCTTGTCCGTTTGGAACGGCTTATCGAGCACGGCGGGAGCGCCGGCAGCAAAAATCGCGGCGTTGAGATCATTTGCGTCGCCGATACCAGGGACAGACGCGCCTTTCAAAACATCATCGGCGATTCGACCGCCGTTATCTTTTGTGGTTTTGTCCTCGGAGGATTCCTTCGCCAAGCCCGCGAAGCCGGCACCATCCTGGACGCGTTTGAGCAGCTCGTTCGCCCGCTCCTGGTCGGCGACGAGGATGTGACTGATCCTGGCGCGGGCCGGCTCGACGTACTTGTCCTTATTGGCCGCATAATACGTCTGCAAATCCGTGTCGGTAATGTTGACCTTCGAGGCAATCTGCTCGCTCATCAACTGCCGGCTCAACGCCCCCCGCATCAGCTCGTGAACGAGCCGCTTGACTTCGGGCTTCTCGCTCAACTCATCCTGCAAGGCCTGACGATACAGAATCTCCTCAGCCAGCCAGCTCTGCAGGAATTCCTGCTTGGACTTCGGATTGCGGAACTGCTCGAGAGCCCGCTTTTTCTGCTCGTTGAGCTGCTCCGGTGTCAGGAACGCTTTCATGGGGGCCAGTTGGTTCTCGATGCTCTCCTCAATCCGCGTGTCCAACTGGGCCTCGGTGATCTTTTCGGCGCCGATCTCCGCGACGATTTTGGCCCCCGCCGCCTCCGACGGATGGAAACTGGTGCGATCCATCACCTCATAGCGCAGGGCGGAGAACTCGCCGAGCCGTTCAAAGCAGTCCTTGACGTGAGCGTTGATCTGCGTGCGAAGCTCTTCCAGTCCGGCCGCCGCCTCGCTGCGGTAATATTGCTCGACCGCGTCGGCATAGAGACCGGCCTTTTCCAGCAGCGTGCCAATCTGGAAATGAATCCGGGCCTGCTCGGTGTCCGTAAGTTTGGCGGCTGCCAGGTAGTCCCGCCAAGTCGCCGCCGCCTGTTGGTACAAACTGCGCTGCGCCAGCTTGGAGGCCAGGTCCTTGACCTGTTCCGTAGAAAGGTCACGCCCCGACCCGGAACTCGCGGGTTTCCTGCCCGAGAGCGCCACCAACAGATTGGCCACGCCCAAACCCGCGAGAAAGACAAGAACCAGCACGGTCAGCACGCCGGTCGCCGAACTTCTGGCCTTCCGCTGCGGGATGGAAAAATCCAGCTTCTCTGCCATCGTTGTCTATGTCCTCACGAATCCTGGACCGGTTGTCGTCAGCGACGCCGATGTCGCATGTGGAAAAACTGAATCAAGTCGTTCATGTACGGTTTGTCGGTCGTGATGGGAATGAAATCCACGTTGGACGAGCGAAACATGCTCTTAAGGTCATGGAACCGGCGCGAGCTGTGATCGCCATAGCGGTCGCGGAATCTCCGGCTCGACGTATCGATCAGCATCATCTGGCCGGTCTCGGCATCCTGCACCTCGATCAGGCCGACCGAGGGCATGGAAATCTCGACGCGGTCGCGGACCGGCACGGCGATGACGTCATGCCGCTTATTGAGCAGGCTCAGCGGCTTTTTGAAACCGGTCTCGATGAAGTCGGAAACCACGAACACCGTGGCGCGCCGGCGCATCACCCGGGCGACGTAGTCCAGCGCCAGCGGGATATCGGTCTTGCGCTTCGGCATCTTGAAATAGAGCAGCTCGCGGATCAGACGCAGGATATGGCGGCTGCCCTTCTTGGGCGGAATGAACAGCTCGATGCGGTCGGTAAAGATCAGCAGCCCGACTTTGTCGTTGTTCTTGGCCGCGGCGAACGCCAGGACCGCACAAAACTCCGCCGCCAGCTCGTTCTTCATCTTGCTGACGGTCCCGAACTCGCCTGAGGCGCTGAGGTCCACGGCGAACAGCACCGTCATCTCGCGCTCCTCCACGAACCGCTTGATGAAGGGCTTGCCGGTGCGGGCGGTGACATTCCAGTCGATGGCCCGAATGTCATCGCCGGGCATGTACTCGCGGACCTCGTCGAATTGCATGCCCCGGCCTCGGAACACGCTTTCATACTGGCCCGCGAAGCTGGCGTTGACCGCGCGGGACGTATAAATCTGAATCTCCCGGATGCGCTTAATGAGGTCTTCGGGAATCATAAGTCAGTTTCAAGTCTCCTGTCGGAGGCATGTCATTGCGAGCGAAGCGAAGCAATCTCCCATCGCCCGGCCTGAGATTGCTTCGTCGCTGCGCCCCTCGCAATGACATTCTTCACACTTGACACTTCCAACTTCCTACGGCACTTCGATATTGTCGAAGATGGCTTTGATAATGTCTTCGCTGGTCTTGTCCTCGGCCTCGGCCTCGTAGCTGACGATGACGCGGTGCCGGAGCACGTCAGGTCCGATACTCTTGACATCCTGCGGCGTGACGTAGCCCCGCTGCTGGATGAAGGCGTGGGCCTTGGCCGCCACGGCCAGGTAGATCGTCGCCCGGGGCGAGGCCCCGTAGCTGATGAAATTGCCCAATTTCAAGCCGTACATCTGTGGCTGCCGCGTGGCACAGACAATGTTGACGATGTAGTCCTTGACCTTCTCGTCGATGTAGATTTCGTCCACGATGGCTCGCACCTCCGCGATATCGCTCAGCTTGACGACGGGTCTGATATCGAACTTTTTATCGGTCACCGCCATGCGGTCGAGGATTTGGCGTTCCTGCTCCTTGTCGGGATAGTGAATTTTGAGTTTGAGCATGAAGCGGTCGAGCTGGGCTTCGGGCAGCGGATAAGTCCCCTCCTGCTCGATCGGATTCTGCGTGGCGAGGACCAGGAAGGGATTCGGCATGGGGAACGTCTGCTCTCCGATGGAGACCTGCCGCTCCTGCATCGCTTCGAGCAACGCACTCTGCACTTTGGCCGGCGCCCGGTTGATCTCATCGGCGAGGATGATATTGGCGAAAATGGGCCCTTTGCGCGTGTAGAATTGCCCGTCGGACTGGCGGTAAATCTGCGTGCCGATCAGGTCGGCGGGCAGCAGGTCCGGCGTGAACTGAATCCGGCGAAAGTCCGCTTCAATCGCCTTGGACAGGACCGTCACGGCCAGCGTCTTGGCCAGCCCGGGGACGCCCTCCAACAAAACATGCCCATTGGCCAGCAGACCAATGAGCATCCGTTCGAGCATGTAACGCTGCCCCACGATGACCTTGTCGAGTTCCGCGAACAACGACCGGACAAAATCGCTCTTCTGCTGGACTAAGCTGCTGATCTGCTTAACATCCGTCGCCATAAAGACTTTCCCCAAGCAAGAGTTCCAACCCTGTAAGCCCCTCAAACCCTGTCCAGCCGGAGGCTGGTCTTTCGGCACACCAAAAGCTTAGCCCCAACTACGTCACGGGCCGCCGAAATGTTCCTATCTACGCGAAAAATCCCGCTCCTGCAAGCCTCTGGGCGGAATGGGACCAATAAGACCTATTCGACCTATAGGACCTATGGCACGCTGGCTCGTGGCCAATGACAGCTATTTGAGCCTGCTGACGGCCTGGTGCGCCAGGCGGGTGGGCTCGGGAATCCGGTACCTCGTCGCACACGCGAGCGTGAGGCGGATTGCGTCCTCCAGCGTACACCGGTGCCCGACGGAGACAAAGATCGGCTTGACCCGGCTCCGCGTCCGGACCACGGCCCCGATGACCTCGTCGCCGTCCCGCAGCAGGCTGTATGCCCCTCTGTCGCCGCCCGGCTCCTCGAACGTGCCGATCAGCCGGCTCTTGGCACAACCGATGGTGGGCTTATCGAGGAACAGGCCCAGATGTGAGGCCAAACCCAGCCGCCGCGGATGCGCCACCCCCTGCCCATCGATCATGAACAAATCGGGCTCTGTCGTCAGCTTCCGCACGGCCTCCAGACACGCGGGCGCTTCGCGAAAGGACAGCAGGCCCGGGATATAGGGGAACTTCGTCTCCTGAGTCGCCGAGACGGTCTCGACAAGCTCGAACGCGAAGGAATCCGGCGACCCCGGCGAGAACCTATCACCTTCAGCACGACCGCGGCCGCGAAAATCCTCTTCCCATCCTTGCTGAACGCGCAATCAAGCCCGGCGATGAACTGGGGCTCTCTTTCCAGCGGCACGAACTGCACCGCGCCGGCCAGTTGCACCTGCAACCGCCGAGCCTCGGCATACGAGAGGTTCCATTCATGCAAATCGCGCATTGGCCCGCAACACCTGACTTCGAGTGGCACATTGACCGGCGATCGCAATCGTAACTCGGTCCGTGCCTAGCATAAGGGCTGAGGTCACGCCTTTCTTCATCGAGGACGGAACGCCGGACAGAATCTCGATGGCATGCAGCTACTGCCTGGCGAGTTCCAGGATCTGTTCAACTTCCGCGAGTTTCTCTTCGCTCAGACCCTCCAACTCTTCGAGGCTCAGCCACCCCTCGTGGATGAGCCGCGCAAAGACAACGATGAGCACGGAGTATCGGTAATCGTACTTCTCATCGATTTCTCTTCTTGTCTCCGTAAGGAAATCGTGCAGCCGCCACAGGTCGCTCGGTTCCTGCATAGCATCTGCCATCTGGCGTGTCTGGCTCAGAAGCTGCTTGTATTCTCGCCCCCGTGCAGCGTCGAACGCCCGCCGGGCAACCTGCTTCTCACTCGTTGACCACCTTTCATTCATTCCCAATGTCATATCAACGCCCACACCAGCCAGAACACGCAGAATGCCACAACCACTATCGCCACGAATAAGAGACCCCGTTTTCGGCGCGCCCGGAGGTACGCCTGTGCGAGAGTCTCGTCGAGATAGCATCGGTCGCCGATCCTCTTGATGGCTCCATGAGCAACGACCCGCCGGTAATACCATCTGTCCGAGTGAGGGACCTCTGATTCCGGGATAGCGGATTCGGGAGACACCGCCCGCCGTTCCCGCAGGAACGCAAAAGCCCGCTTGATTCGGAGAATGATTACCGCAGCCGCCGACATGTCCTGTAGCCTCCTTTATGTTATCCGCCGGCATAATCCCATAGTCTGCCGCCCTCTATGAGGAAGGCAATATCATTATACCGCGATTCCCCATGCGAGGAAACGGCGGCCTATCTTCATGGACCCGGAGTGTGCGACTACGTTTTGTGGCGATACGAAGAGATGGCGTTTAGCGCATAACAGGCTACCAGCAGAGGTATGAATGAACGGGCTCGATTCGTCAAGGTGGGGGACCCCAAACGCATTCCGTCGCGTTTGGGAACCCAGGCCCGCTCTCCACGGGGTCTTGGGGATCCTGCTGGTAGCCCCCAAGCGAAAAATGCATCCGAATCCTGGCGTCGATTCGTGTGACGAGCCCAAGAACGACGCCTCCCCACAAAAGTCAGTCACACACGATCCGGACCGTTCGGTTTCGGCTCCGGCGGGTGCACGCGAAAAAAGTGGCGGTGGAAGAGGAATCCATCTGGGGCTCCTACCGGTTCTGAGTAAATCCTGCCCCACCTGTCATGTCGAGCGGAGCGAAGCGGAGTCGAGACATCTGGCCCCGAATCTGGCATGTCGTGAATTCGCGGCCAGATTTCTCCGCTCCGGCCCGCCTGCCGCGTGCCTCCGGTCGAAATGACAATGAAAGGCCAGGAGTCATTCCGAACCGGGATTCCAGCCGACGGCGTACTCGGCCTGCCACACTCTTGTCGTGCACCCTCCCGCAAATTGTGCGAGCGGGGATTTTGCTTTTCTGAGGGCTGCGGGTATAATGGAGGGTTTGTGCTGTCTGGGGAAAGGCCGGGTGCACAACCGGAGATGTGGATCGTATACCACAGGGGAAACGAGATCGAGGCCTTTGACTTGCTGGGAATATGGTTGGACATACAGAGAAGGTAATCAGAATCACGGGTGCCGCGGAGCACAACCTCAAGAATATCAGTCTGGACATTCCGCGCGACAAGCTCGTCGTCATCACGGGCATCAGCGGCTCGGGCAAGAGCTCGCTGGCCTTCGATACGATCTACGCCGAGGGCCGGCGCAAGTACGTCGAATCGCTCAGTGCCTACGCCCGGCAGTTTCTCGAACAGATGCAAAAGCCGGCGGTGAGCGATATCTCGGGCCTGCCGCCCACTATCGCGATCGAGCAGCGCAGTGCCAGCAGCAACCCGCGCTCGACCGTGGCGACAACCACGGAGATCTACGACTACTTCCGGCTCCTCTTTGCCCGGGTGGGCCAGCCGCACTGCTGGGTCTGCGGCCGGGAGATCACCAGCCAGCATTCCTCGCAGATCGTCGAGTCGATCCTCGCCCGGCCGCCGGAGACCAAGATCCAGATTTGTGCGCCGTTGATTCGAGGCAAAAAGGGCGAGCATAAGGAAATCTTTGCCGATATCCAGCGGGAAGGCTTCGTGCGCGTGCGGGTGGACGGCACCATTCACGACATTCGCAGCGTGCCCGATCTGAACAAGAATCAAAAGCACGACATTGCCGCCGTCGTGGACCGCCTGGTCATCCGCGATGGGGTCCGTATTCGCCTGGCCGACTCGGTCGAGACCGCATTGAAACTCGCCGAGGGCATTCTGCTCGTGCTCATCCAGGAGCCCGCGGCCGAGAAGGGCCGGGAGAGCGACGGCAAATGGGAAGAGGTCATCTATAGCGAGCGGTTCGCCTGTCCGGAGCATCCGGAGGCCAGCCTGGAAGAGCTCTCGCCGCGACTGTTCAGCTTCAACAGCCCGTACGGGGCCTGCCGAAGCTGCGACGGGCTCGGCACCATTCTGGAGTTCGACCCCGATCTCATCGTGCCCGACAAGAGCATCTCGCTCGAGAACGGGGCCGTCGACGCCTGGCGCCGCAGCGGCAAGCGAATGAACATCTATTACAACCGGCTCGTCAAACGGTTCTGCCGGGACGCCGGCACCAGCAAATCCATTCCCTACGAGGAGATCCCGAAGGACGTCCAGCGCATGCTGATGTACGGCACGACCGACGCGGACGAGGAGAAATACGGGATGTGGTTCGAGGGCGTCATTCCCAACCTCGACCGGCGCTGGAAGAACACGACCAGCGAGTACGTGAAGACCCGCCTGCACGGCTACCTTTCCGAGCAGCCCTGCCAGACCTGCAACGGCGCGCGGCTGCGGCCGGAGGCCACGGCCGTGACGGTCGGCGGCAAGAACATCCAGCAGTTGACCGAAATGAGTATCGAAAGGGCCCAGCGGTTCTTCCATAAGCTCGACCTCAATGAGGAACAGACCATTATTGCCACCCAGATCCTCAAGGAGATCAAAGCACGCCTGCAATTCATGGTCGATGTCGGGCTCGGGTATCTGACGCTCGACCGCACAAGCAGCACTCTGGCGGGCGGCGAGGCCCAGCGTATCCGTCTCGCCACGCAGGTCGGCAGCGGTCTGGTCGGGGTCTGCTACGTGCTCGACGAGCCCACCATCGGCCTGCACAAGCGGGACAACGACCGGCTCCTGAACATTCTGCAGACGCTCAGCCGAATCGGCAACACCGTGATCGTCGTCGAGCACGACGAGGATATCATGCGGGCCGCCGACCATATCATCGATATCGGTCCGGCCGCCGGCACGCGCGGCGGCGAGCTCATCGCCGAGGGCACCATCGAGGACATCATCAAATCGGAAAGGTCGCTCACCGGCGAGTACCTCAGCGGCAAAAAGAGTATCTCCGTCCCCGCGAAGCGGCGCGCGTACAGTCTGAAGAAGTGCGTCGAAGTCAAGGGGGCAGCCGAGCACAATCTCAAGGAGATCGACGTCAAGTTCCCGCTCGGCGTCTTTATCTGCGTCACCGGCGTCTCCGGCTCGGGCAAGAGCACACTCATCAATCACATCCTGCTGCGGGCCTTGAAGCGCTCCCTGTACCAGTCCCGTGAGAAGCCGGGCAAGCACAAGAACATCCTCGGTATCTCGCAGGTCGATAAGGTGATCGAGATCGACCAGTCGCCCATCGGCAAGACGCCGCGGAGCAATCCCGCCACGTACACGGGCACGTTCGACCTGATCCGCCGCCTCTTTGCGATGACGCGGGAAGCCAAGATTCGCGGCTACAGCGCGGGGCGGTTCAGCTTCAACGTCAAGGGCGGACGCTGCGAGTCCTGCCGGGGCCAGGGCACCAAGAAAATCGAGATGCACTTTCTGCCCGACGTGTACGTGACCTGCCAGAGCTGCAAGGGCACGCGCTACAACCCTGAGACGCTGCAAATCACGTACAAGGGCAAGAACATCGCCGACGTGCTCGATATGCGGATCGAGGACGCGGTGGAGTTCTTCGCCAACTTCCCGACCATCGTGCGCGTGCTCAAGACGCTGACCGACGTCGGGCTTGGTTACATGCAGGTCGGGCAGTCCTCGACGACGCTCTCCGGCGGTGAGGCCCAGCGCGTCAAGCTCTCGGCCGAGCTGGGCAAGGCCTCCACCGGCCATACGCTCTATCTGCTCGATGAGCCCACGACCGGCTTGCACTTCGCCGATATTCACAACCTCCTGAACGTCCTGCAGCGGCTCGTGGACATGGGCAACACGGTGGTGGTTATCGAACACAATCTTGATGTCATCAAGACGGCGGATTATATTATAGACCTCGGTCCCGAAGGCGGCGACGCGGGCGGAACCGTCGTGGCCGCCGGGGCGCCGGAAGAGATCGTCAAGAATCCGAAGAGCTATACCGGCAAGTTCCTGAAAGCCAAGCTTTGAAATTGACTATTTACCATTGACGATTTACTATTTGGCTTCGCCTGCCGAACACAGCCGCGAAGAGACAGGATGCGTGCCAAGAGCTTTGCTTTCCAATAGTAAATAGCAAATCGTAATTAGTAAATTTCCGGGAGGTAGTACGATTCCAGCCGCACAGCCAGCCACGCCGCCGCGACAATGGGAGTTTCGACTGAGCAGCATTGAGGACCTCAGGCATTTGAGTTGCCAGTTGGGCGTTTCGGTCAATGCTATGGAGGATGTCTCGATCCTGGCCGAGCCTGTCGAATTGGATGGGCTTGTGATACCGAACTCGTTGGCCGTGCATCCGATGGAAGGCTGTGACGGCGACGCCCAGGGCCGGCCGGACAAGCTCACGGTGCGCCGGTATGAGCGATTTGCCGCCGGCGGCGCCGGTTTGATCTGGGCCGAGGCTATCGCCGTCCTCCACGAGGCCAGGGCCAATCCGCGCCAGTTATGGCTGCATGAAGGCAGTAAAGAGGCCTTTGCAGCTCTTCTCAAGCGGGCGAGAGAAAAGGCCGCCGAGGCCAACGGAGCCGGCCACAGGCCCGTCATCGTCGCCCAGTTGACCCACTCCGGCCGCTATAGCAAGCCGGGTCCGGCGCCCCGACCGATCATCCCGCAGCGTGACCCGTACCGCGACCCGATGGCGCCGCAGGCCAGGCCGGACACGAACCGGAAAAGCAAGATTCCGGACGACTGGCCCATCGTCACGGACGAGTACCTCGACCAGCTCCAAAACGCGTACGTCGAGGCGGCACGCCTCGCGTTTGAAATCGGCTTTGACGCCGTAGACATCAAGTCGTGCCACGGCTATCTCATCAATGAGCTGCTGGCCTGTCACAACCGGCCCGGCCAATACGGCGGCTCGTTCGAGAACCGAACGAGGTTCCTTCTGGAAGTAATTGACAGAATCCGCGCAGAGCTGGGCGACCGGGCGCGTATCGTGACACGGCTCGGCGTTTACGACGCCATTCCTTATCCTTACGGCTGGGGAGTCGATAAGAGCGATTACACCCGACCGGACCTGACCGAGCCGAAGAGATTGATCGGCCTGCTGCGGCAGCGCGGCATCAGGCTCGTCAATATCACGATTGCGAATCCCTACTACAACCCGCACGTCGGTCGGCCCTTCAACGAGCCGATTGTGGGCGGGTATCCCGAGCCGGAGCATCCCCTGGCCGGCGTGGCACGTCTCGTCAATATCACGGGCGAGATTCAGAAGGAGTTTCCCAATGTCGCTTTCGTCGGCACCGGCTATAGCTGGCTGCGAACGCTCTTTGCCAGCGTTGGCGCCGCCAACAAGGCGAACGGCCTCGTGACATTGGTCGGTGCGGGCCGCATGGGATTCGCCTATCCGGATTTTGCCCGGGATATCATCCACGATGGGCGGATGTATCCGGAGAAGGTCTGCGTCGGCTGCAGCGCCTGCACGCAGATCATGCGCGACAACGGACGGACCGGCTGCGTCGTGCGGGACAACGAAGTCTACGGCCCGATCTTCCGGCACGGCCGGATGAGCGACAGAGACAACCTGCTGCGCCTGGCCGCGGCCTGCCGAAAATGCCAGGAGCCGACGTGCCGGCTCGGTTGTCCGGCCGGGATCGAAATCCCGCGCTTCATCCATCTGTTCCTGGACGGCAGGGAACGCGAGGCGTACGAGGTTATCCGCGAGGCCAATGTGTTTCCGGAGGTCTGTGCGTGGCTGTGCCCCGTCGAGCAGCAATGCCAGGGCCATTGCCTGCAACGCTTCATCGGCGACGCCCCCCTGCCGATTGCGGATATCCAACGGCATCTCGCGGAGCAGGCCAACAAGAACGGCTGGTCCAGGCTGCGCGTCCCTGCAAAAGCAACGGGCAAGAAGGTCGCCGTCATCGGAGCCGGTCCGGCAGGCCTGGCTTGTGCCGCCAAGCTCCTCGAAGCCGGCCATGTCGTGGCCCTCTTCGATCAGAGTTCGACCTTCGGCGGCATGGTAGAATCCGTCATCCCGCCCGACAGGCAATCCAACGCACTCAAGAATGAGGTGCAAGCCGTATTTGCCGATGTGCCGGCAGGCCGGATGATTCTGAACCTTGGCGAAGAGCTCGATGGCACACACAATCTCGACGCGATTCTGGCGGAACGCTTTGATGCCGCGTTCGTCGGCCTGGGCCTGCCAAAATCCACAAGCATTGTGGAGGAGCAACTCGCCGGTTTGTACAGCGCGATGGATTTCTTGTCCGCCGCCAAGCGAGACGCCGGGCTGACTCTCGCCAGCAAGTCGGTCGCCGTTATTGGCGGCGGCAATACGGCCCTGGACGTGGCGGTCACCGCCGCGCAGCTTGGCGCGCGAGACGTCTACGTGATCTATCGCCGGTCCTTCCAGGAGATGCCCGCCTGGAGTGCCGAGCGCGATCAGGCCATGAGGCAGGGCGTTCACTTCCTCGTTTTGACCCAGCCGCTTGCATACCTTTCGAGCAACGGCAGACTCACCGGACTGAAGCTCTGTCCCACGCGGCTGGGCAAGCCGGACGAGAGTGGCCGGCGGCGACCGGAGCCGGTAGAATCGAGTACGTACAGTCTCGAAATGGACGTGGTGGTCGAAGCCATCGGCCAGGCTGTGCCGGATGACATCGAGAAGATACTTCCCGGCATCGATTTCGAGCATGGACGGATTCGCACGAAATCGGGTACACTCGCCACGTCCCATCGCGGCGTCTTCGCCGGCGGCGACCTCGTGCGGGGACCGTCCACCGTGGTGGCCGCCGTCGCCGACGGTATGAAAGCCGCCGGGGAAATCGATCAGTTTCTCCGGCAGGAAAAGGAGTTGTGTCATGGGTGACCGACCCGTTGCTATCGTCACCGGCGCCAGCCGGGGCATCGGCCGAAGTGTGGCACTCGAACTGGCGTCCCTGGGCTACGACCTGGTCATCAACCGGGCCCAGGAGCAGGAGCCGGACGTGCTGGCCGAAGCCGGCGCGCTGGGCGCCCGTTGCGAGTTCGCTCCCGGCAGTATCGCCGAGGCGAAAGTGAGAAGAGCCATCGTGGAGCTGACGAAGGCCGGGTTCGGCCGGTGCGACATGCTCGTCAACAATGCCGGGGCCGCTCCGAAGAAACGACTGGATCTTCTGGAGGCCGGCGAGGAGAGCTTCGATCAGGTCCTCAGCGTCAACCTCAAGGGCCCCTACTTCCTGACGCAGCTTGTCGCCAACTGGATGATCGAGCAGCGCAAGCAGGACCCGCATCGCCCCTTGCGGATCGTCAATATCGGCTCGATCTCCGCGTACACCAGCTCGCCCTCGCGGGGTGAGTACTGCATCAGCAAGGCGGGCATCGCCATGATGACCCGGCTCTACGCCGACCGGCTGGCCGAGTACGATGTCGGCGTCTTTGAGATCAGCCCCGGGATCATTGAAACGGATATGACCCGGGCGGTGAAGGATAAGTACGACAAGCTGATCGCCGAGGGGCTTACTCCCATCCGGCGCTGGGGCAAGCCCGGCGACGTCGCCAAAGCAGTCGGCGCCATCGCCGAGGGCCGGCTCGATTTCTCGACCGGAAGCGTCATCCACGTCGATGGCGGCTTCCACCTGCGAAGACTGTAGGGGGCAGGCCCCCGTGCCTGCCCTGCACGAGGTATGACAATGCTCATAGACATCAGAACGGTAATCGCCAGGCTGGTGCGGGACGGCTTCATTCTCGTCTTCAACCAGGACAAGCTCGACATCGTCAAGACGGCAGAAGCCCTCCTGGCGGCGGGCATCAGCAATATGGAAGTGACCTGCCGGATCCGCAAACCGCTGGAGAAGCTGGCGCGGTTGCGCCAGGAGCTGCCCGAGTTCATGGCCGGCTCGGCGAGCCTGATCGACTGGCCCGGCATGTTGAACGTCTACAACGAGGCACATCCGGACGACCCCCTGCCCACGCTGCAGCAGGTCGTCGATGCGGGGGCGTGCTACCTGGTCTCGGCGGCCAACTTCAGTGACGCCGGCTTCCAGAAGTTCGCCAGCCGGGTGGCGATGATCCCGGGCTGCGGCAGTGCCACCGAGGTCGTGTCCCAGTTTGCCAAAGGGGCGAACCTGTGCAAGATCTTCCCGGCCAAGGAGCTGGGCGGCCCGGCCTTTGTCGAGGCGATCGATCCGGCCCTTCATAAAATGATCAGCCTCGTGCCGACGGGCGGCACGAATGCGGCCAACATACCCGAGTACATCCGCGCCGGCGTGCTCGTGCTCGGCGGCTCGTTCAGCATGATCGAGAAAGCCACGATGCAGAAGATCATCGACGAGCAGGATTACAAGCTGCTGGCCCGGGAGCTGGCGGCCATGAAGCAGTTGATCGACGGGGCACGAGCTAAGAAATATCCCGATCTCGATTTCGCAAACGCCTCACCCGAACAGATCAGCCAAAAGACCGGGCGGAACTTCAATATGGATTGAGAATCCCCGGGGCGGACCCGGGCAGGATCGAGAACCCAACTCATGCAACGCAGGACGGGGGACGTGGCAACGAGACTGATAGCCAGTCATAAGGCGACATTTTATCGCTACAATACGATTGTTGTCGGCGCGGGCGCCGCCGGCATGAACTGCGCCGTCCATCTCTGCGCGTTCATGCAGCGTCAGGGGATCGAGGACGCGCCGGACCGCATCGCCGTCGTGACGCGGGGCCTGGGGCTCGGCGCCTCGCGGATGAGCGGCTCGGACAAGCAGACGTACTACAAGCTGGGCACCAGCCCCAACGTGCCGGACTGTGCCGCAGCGTTCGCGGATACTCTTACGGCCGCCGGCTGCTGCCATGGCGACCTGGCCCTGGCCGAAGGGATCGGCTCCCTGCGTGAGTTCTACCACCTGGTGGAGGCCGGCGTGGCCTTTCCCACGAATTCCCTGGGCACGTTCATCGGCTACAAGACCGATCACGACCCGGCCGAACGCGCCACGAGCGCCGGGCCGAAGACGAGCAGGTTCATGAGCGAATGTCTTCAACGGCAGGTCGAACGCTGCGGCATCCGGATCTTCGACAACCAGGAAGTCGCCCACCTGCTCACCGCCGGCTCCGGCAAAGCGAAGCGAATCCTCGGCGTGGTGACCCTGGACAGCTCCGAGATCACCTCATCCGACTACGCGCTGCACGTGTTTCTCGCGGCCAACGTCGTGCTGGCGGCGGGCGGACCGGGCGAGCTGTACCAGACCAGCGTCTATCCGAAAGGGCAGTTCGGCATCCACGGTCTCGCTTTCAAAGCGGGCCTGATCGCGGAGAACCTGACGGAGTCGCAGTTCGGACTGGCCAGCATCAAATTCCGCTGGAACGTCTCCGGCACGTATATGCAGGCCGTTCCGCGCCTCTTCAGCACGGACGCCGACGGCGGGCAGGAGCACGACTTTCTCGCCGATTTCTTCCCCTCGATGAAAACGATGGCGACCGCCATCTTTCTCAAGGGCTATCAATGGCCCTTCGACCCTCAGCGGATCGAGAATCTGCAATCCTCGCTGATCGACATCCTCGTCTTCCACGAGAGGCAGCAGGGCCGGCGGGTCTTCCTGGACTTCCGACAGAATCCCCTCGGCGACAGGTCCATGGAGCCGTTCAATATCGACGAGCTTGAGCCGGAAGCCTTCGAGTATCTTCGAGACGCCGGCGCATTGCAGAGAACACCTATCGAGCGTCTGACTCACATGAATCCGCCGGCCGTGGAGATTTACCGGGAGAACGGCATCGACCTGTACCGTGAGCCGCTGGAGATCGCCGTCTGCGCCCAGCACAATAATGGCGGCTTCGCCGTAAACAAGTGGTGGGAGTCCAGCATCAGCCACACGTTCGTGATCGGCGAGATGGCGGGCACGCACGGCGTGAAACGGCCCGGCGGCTCGGCCCTCAATGCCGGCCAGGTCGGCGGCCTGCGGGCAGCGGAATACATCGTCCATGCCTATGGCTGCGACGTGGCCGACTACCCGGATTACGAGGAAGAGATCGGGCGGCAAATTCAGGACCTGATCGAGAAGCTGGGCCGATGGGGCCAGTCATCGGGTCGGCCGCCGCAGGACGTCGTCGAGGAGATCCAGAACCGGATGACAACCTCCGCCGCACATATCCGAGAGGAAAACGACGCCAATGAGAGTCTCAGGATGGCGCTTCAACTCTACCAGGAAATCCGGAATAACGGCCTGGCGGCCAAAGATGCGGCCTCGCTCCTCGCGGCAATCCAGGCCGAGCATCTGGCGCTGACGAGCATTGCCTACCTGCGGGCCATCATTGACCTGCTCGTCCAGGGCGGCGGCTCGCGCGGCTCGTACCTGGTCCTCAGCCCGCACGGCATACCGATCCACCCGGACATCGTCAATCCGGCGACCGGCGCGCCTCTGGCTTTCCGGCCGGAAAACGAGGAGTTGCGAAGGAAAACTCTGCGAACCCACTACGACGAAAACGCGCCCGATTTCTTCTGTTGTACCACGGTCACTCCCAGGCCGGTCCCAACCGGACGAAAGTCCTTCGAGCCGGCGTGGCGCCAGTTCCGCGAGGGAGAAATCTACCGGGTGTAGTCAAGGAGGTGTTATGGCGGTCATTGAGCTGAAACCGGAATTCTTGTGCAAGTACGACATCCTCTCGCTGGGCGAGGTGATGATCCGGCTCGATCCCGACGATGTACGAATCCACACAGCGCGATCTCTCCGAGTCTGGGAAGGCGGCGGCGAGTACAACGTCGCCCGCGGCTTGAGGCGGACCTTCGGCAAACGGGCCGCCGTGGTCACGGCTATCGCCGACAATCCCGTCGGCCGACTGCTCGAGGACCTAATGCTCCAGGGCGGCGTCAGCCTGGAATATGTGAAGTGGGTGCCGTTCGACGGGATCGGCCGCAAGACTCGCGTCGGCCTGAACTTTACCGAGCGGGGCTTCGGCATCCGCGGGGCCGTCGGCTGCTCCGACCGGGCCAACAGTGCCGCCTCCCAACTGAAAAAGGGCAACATCGACTGGGAGAGGATTTTCGGGCAGGACGGCATTCGCTGGTTCCACACGGGCGGCATCTTCGCCGGCCTGTCGCCGACCACACCTGACGTCGTCCTCGAGGCCGTCAAAACCGCCAAGAAACATGGCACCATCGTCTCCTATGATCTGAACTACCGGGATTCGCTCTGGCGGGATATCGGCGGGCAGGAGAAGGCGCGAGAAGTCAATCGGGCCATTGCCCCCTACGTCGATATGATGCTCGGCAATGAGGAGGATTTCACGGCGGCCCTCGGTTTCGAGGTGCCGAATCTGGACAAGAGTTATTCCAAGCTCGATCCGACGAACTTCAAAACGATGATCGAGGCGGCCCTCCGGGAATTCCCGAACTTCCGCGTCGTGGCGACGACGTTGCGGAATGTCAGGACGGCCACGATCAACGATTGGGGCGCCGTCCTGTACGCCGACGGTCAGTTCCACGACGCGATGCTGCGGATGGGTCTCGAGATTTATGACCGGGTCGGCGGCGGCGACAGCTTCGCCTCGGGCCTGATCTATGCTTTCCTGGAGGACAAGAGCCCCCAGCAGGCCGTCAACTACGGCGCCGCCCACGGGGCTCTGGCGATGACCACGCCGGGCGACACGACCATGGCCACCCTCAGCGAGGTCGAGAAAGTGATGAAGGGAACCGGTGCCAGAGTGGAGCGGTAGTCTATGGATAGGATCCCCCAGGCAGTGAAATGGATGGGCGGTGTCGATGGCGTGCTGGAGCTGATCGATCAGCGCCGGCTGCCGACGGAGTTGGTCAAGCTGCCGATTCGCAGCGTCGAGCAGCTTCATGAAGCGATTCAGACGTTGGCCGTCCGTGGTGCGCCGGCAATTGGCGTCGCGGCGGCTTACGGCCCGGTCCTGGCCCTGCAGTGGCTGACCGACCGCAAGAGTATGCAGGCTGCGTTCGAGCCGGTGAGCAAAGCTTGTGAGTACCTCGCCACGTCGCGGCCGACGGCGGTCAACCTGTTTTGGGCTCTCGAACGGGTTCGACGCCGGGCCGAGGAACTCGCCGCAGAGCCCGAAACAACCGTGCCGCAATTCACCGAGGCGCTCCTCGCCGAAGCGAACGCAATCTATGATGAAGACGTCGAGATGTGCCGGCAAATCGGCCGGTACGGCGAGAGATTTATCCGCGCCGGCACCGGCGTTCTGACGCACTGCAACGCCGGGGCTTTGGCCACCGCCGGCCAGGGGACCGCTCTCTCGGCACTGTACGAGGCGCACAAAAAAGGCAGGCTCTTCGAGGTCTACGCCGATGAGACGCGTCCGCTGCTGCAGGGGTCCCGTCTGACGGCCTGGGAGCTGAGGCAGGCCGGCATCCTCGTGACGGTGATCTGCGACGACATGGCGGGCTACCTGATGAAGCAGGGAAAGATTCAGGTGGTGATCGTCGGCGCCGACCGGATTGCGGCCAACGGCGATACGGCCAATAAGATCGGCACCTACAGCCTCAGCGTGCTGGCGAAATACCACGGGATTCCGTTCTACGTCGCCGCCCCGTCCAGCACCTTCGACCTGACAATTGCCGACGGAGCCCAGATCCCGATCGAACAAAGGGATCCGGAGGAGGTGACCCGGTGTGGCGGCCTGCAGACCGCTCCGCCCGGGGCGCGCGCCTACAACCCCGCCTTTGACGTCACCGAGGCGCAGAACATCACCGCGATCATTACCGAGAAAGGTGTGATAGAGGAACCCGACGCCGACCGGATTCGCGAATTCTTCGAAGAGACCTCCACCGAAGATCATTGAAGCCAAGTGCCTCAACGCCTGCCGCATGGCCCGAAAGCAGGCTGTCAGCCAACGGCCACGACCTGCTTCACGTCGGGCACGCGCTCCTTCAGAATCCGCTCGATACCCATTCTCATCGTCATCAG
>Ga0315289_10001630_pt1 | contig 34993 bp, 28 predicted proteins | sample YL17G11_40_MG_FD_203452 | JGI IMG/M metagenome (GOLD analysis project Ga0315289, IMG submission 203452) | Sediment microbial communities from Yellowstone Lake, YNP, Wyoming, USA - YL17G11_40 | ecosystem: Environmental > Aquatic > Freshwater > Lake > Sediment | place: USA: Wyoming | collected...
CTCTCATCCTCGATAATGAAGTCTTCGACGTGTCCGACGGGTCCGTCCCTCGCCCGGATGGCATAGCCCGTCGCGGCACGCATGCTTGCGAGATTCGGGTTGCCGCGCGGCGGCGTCTCCGCCCTCTCCTCCGTGCTTTCCCTGTGTGCCACGCGATCATCGGGGCTGCTACCCCAGTAAGGAGACCGGCCGTAGTACTCGAACAACTCCACTTCATGTTGCCGGGAGATAGGTTTGTCCGCTTCGATGTCCGGACTGTTCTCCACCTGGTCGCGCGTGAGGTCGACCGGCAGGATCTGCCCTTCCGTGCTCGATGCACCGAGCACCCCCGGAATCAGCAGGACCATTTTGCCCCTATGCCATTCGCTGGTTTCCACGACGGCGTAGCGCACGACCCACTCCCGACTGTCGAACAGAAAATCCTTCACGCGTCCTACATTTCCGTCGGTCGCCTGAACGTGATAATCATGCAAGCTCTTGGCGCTTCGCAACATATCCGGCTTGAGCTTAACCTCTGGCGAACCCTCCGTTCCCATAGGCAACTTCCTCACACCGGGTCCGCCAAATCTGCATATCCCCGTCATTCCACCCAAACACGGGCAGCCCGCCGGCTTGCGCCGGAAGGCAAGTTCTCTTGACGCCGGAGGAGAAAGGCGGTAAGCAGGACCGACGAAGAGACGCAGAATGCTGAGTTTCTGCCATAGGCCCTACCAGTTTATGAGACTTATGACGGTATACCTGAGGCGCGCCGCGCCAATGTGGAGAGGCAGGATTTTGCGTCTCTACTGCTATGGATGAAAGGAATACAGAGTTGGTTAGGAACGACCAGAGATCGACGCCTCGCACCTTCGCGCCGCGATATGAATCGGCGGTTCAGAATCCGCCGCCCGCCATCGCTTATTTTTCCATGGAGATCGGCCTGCAATCCGATATGCCCACGTACAGCGGCGGATTGGGCATCCTGGCGGGCGATACCGTTCGCACGGCGGCGGATATGGAAGTGCCTATGGCGGCGGTGACGCTGCTGGCCCGCAAGGGCTACTTCCACCAGGAGCTGGATGCCACCGGCAGGCAGGCGGAGAAGCCGGATTTGTGGAGCGTCGCGGACCGCCTTCGGGAGCTGGATGCTCGTGTGACCGTTGTGATCGAGAAGAGAGAGGTCAAGGTCCGGGCGTGGCAGTATGAGGTCGTGGGGACGACCGGCTTCACGGTGCCGGTGCTCTTTCTGGATACGGACATGCCCGAGAACGAGGACAAGGACCGGGATCTGAGCCACTACCTGTATGGCGGTGATACGCGCTACCGTTTGTGCCAGGAATATGTGCTCGGCGTCGGCGGCGTGCGGATGCTGCGGACGCTCGGTTACGAGCGAATCGACCGCTTCCACATGAACGAAGGCCACGCGGCCTTTCTGATCCTCCAGTTGTTCGATGAGGAATTGAGCCGGACGGGCGGACGGAAGATCAAGCCCCAGCACATCGAAAGCGTGCGCAGAAAATGCGTATTCACGACGCACACGCCGGTGGCGGCCGGACACGACAAGTTTCCGATGGACCTGGTGCGCAAGATCATCGGCCGCCACAAAATCTGGGAAATCCAGGAAAGACTGTCCGGCGACAGCGACACGCTGAATATGACTTACCTGGCGCTGAATTTCAGCCACTACATCAACGGCGTCTCCAAGCAGCACGGGCGTGTATCGCAGGAGATGTTCAACTCCTATCGTATCGATGCGATCACCAACGGCGTCCACGCGGCCACGTGGACATCTCCGCCGTTCCGCAAGCTCCTGGACCGCTACATTCCGGCCTGGCGGGCGGACAACTTCAGTATTCGCTACGCCTTGAGTGTCCCGCCGCAGGAGGTGTGGGAGGCGCATACCCAGTGCAAGTCGAGACTGATCCGCACCATTGCCAAACAGCAGAGAGTGAAGCTCGATCCGGAGGTCTTCACCATCGGCTTCGGCCGGCGGGCGACCGCGTACAAACGGGCCGACCTGGTTCTCCGGGATTTGCACCGACTCAAGCGGATCGCCACCAAGGCGGGAGCATTCCAGATCATCTTTGCCGGCAAGGCGCATCCGCGGGACGACCCGGGCAAGCGGCTGATCCAAGAGGTATTCCAGGCCCGCAAACGGCTCGAGCCCAACGTGCGCATCGTGTACCTGCCCAATTACGATATCGACGTGGCGAAGGTCATGATTCCGGGCGTCGATCTGTGGCTGAACACACCGCAGCCGCCGCACGAGGCCTCCGGAACCAGCGGCATGAAAGCCGCTCTCAATGGCGTTCCTTCCCTGAGCATTCTCGATGGCTGGTGGATCGAAGGCTGCGTCGAGAACCTGACCGGCTGGGCCATCGGCCGGCTCCACAGCCGACGAAGCAGAAAGACCGACACGTCGGAAGAAGACGTCGAGGCCTTGTACGACAAACTGGAGCGCGTGGTCATTCCGATGTTCTATCATGAGCGGGAACGCTACATCCGGATCATGCTCTTTGCCCTGGCGCTCAACGGCTCGTTCTTCAACACGCAAAGAATGCTCCAGGAGTATCTCCTGAAAGCGTATATGCAATAGTCAGTTGTCAGGTATTCGTTCTTGGTTGTGGGTGACCGGCAACCAGCAACGGGGGTATACATGAGCATTTTCTCGGCGGCCCTTCTGTTGTTCTTCGTCATCGACCCCATCGGGAATATCCCCGCCTTCGTTTTCATCCTCCAGAACATTCCGCCCGAGAGACACCGGCGGATCCTGGTTCGAGAGTTGCTCATTGCCCTGGTCGCGCTGGTGACCTTCCTTTTCTCAGGCCGGTACATTCTGGCGGCTTTGCAGGTTTCGCAGGGCTCACTCGGCGCCGCCGGCGGCATCATTCTCTTTCTGATCGCATTGCGGATGATCTTTCCGGTTCCCAAAGGAGTCTTCGGCGAGGAAATGGACGCGGGTGAGCCGTTGATTGTCCCCCTGGCGGTTCCCCTGATCGCGGGTCCGGCGGCCCTGGCCACGCTCATGCTGCTGATGGCCCGCGAGCCCGCCGCGTGGCGCCGGTGGCTGATCGCCCTGCTGGCAGCCTGGTTCGTCTCGGGCGTCATCCTGCTGTCGGCGGACCAACTGGCCCGCCTGCTGGGCAAACGAACGCTCATCGCCATCGAGCGATTGATGGGATTGATTCTGACGGTCGTAGCCGTGCAGATGCTCATCGACGGCATCGCCCGGGCGTACCAGACAATCGTGCACGTTCCGTAGTTGGTTTTCCAGTTGCTGGTTGTTCGTTATCGTTGCGGCCAACCGGAAATCGGCAACACGATCATACGCCGTAATACTGCCTGCACTCCCGCTCCCGGCCTCGCACTACGCGCCGGCCCGCCGGCTTTCCTCGTTCGGCCGTCACGACGGTGCATTGCTGCTGCCGGCCATCCTTCTCATAGTAGATTACCACCCAGTCGTGCGTCTTGCCGCGCTGGTGAGCCAGGGCGGTATTGGAAAACAATACGGTAAAGTCCCAGCCTTGTCGCCTGGTTCTTATGATGGGCAGCCATGCCTCCCCTTGCGGGTTGAAGCGTTTCGGTGCGATCTTCTTGAGCCGACCCTGTTCGACCCTGCGGCGATACTCCTCATCGATCTCCAGCAAATCCGCCACGTGATCCAGCGTATCGGCGATTTCGTCGTTGCTGACCGTTCTCTTTTTCACGGGCAACTCCTTATTTCTGGTTATTGGCTGTCCGCAACCAGCAACTTCCTAAGTATACATGGCGTCGACCAGCTTGGCCTCAATGCCGTTCTCATCGATCGCCCGCATATCCTCTTCGGACAAATCCCATCCATCCATATCCATATTGGCCTTGAGGTGCTCGACCGAGCTCGCCTTCGGAATGACGATGGCTCCTTTTTGCAGCAGCCAGCGGAGGCTGACCTGGGCCGGGGACTTTCCGTACTTGCGGCCGATCCGGATCAGGAGCGGATCGTGGTTGACCCGGCCCCGCGCCAGGGGGCAATAAGCGGTCAAGGCAATATCGTGCTCCTGGCAGAACTGGGGAATCGCCCGCCGGTGCCGATAGGGATGGTATTCGACTTGGTCATTGCAGATGGGCACCCGCGAGGCCGCCATCGCCTCCCGCAGACGCGGCACGTCGAAATTGCAGACCCCGATGCTCCGGACCATTCCCTCCTCCACGAGATACCGCATCCCTTCCATCGTTTCCCCTATCGGGATTTCATCATTCGGCCAGTGGATCAGATAAAGGTCCAGGTAGTCCGTGCCGAGGCGTTTCAGAGACCCTCGGCAGGCCCGGGTGACGTCGTTCGTGTGCAGGTGCGAGCTGCTGACTTTGGACACCAGGAACAGGTCGCTTCGGTCGACGCCGCCTAGCGCTTGTCCGATTTCGTTCTCATTGCCGTACAGCTCCGCCGTATCGATATGCCGGTACCCCAGCTCAATCGCTCTGCTCACGACGCGCGCGCAGGCAAACCCCACGAGCTGCCAGGTACCAAGCCCCAGAACAGGCATGGAATAGCCGCTGAGCAGCTCGTACCTCTGGTTTACGATGCTTTCCATGAATCACCTGCTCTCTCGAACAACAATCCGGGAAAGTGGCATTCGCATTTCCGTCGGTGCTCCCTACCGACATAATAGGGTTGTGCCGGCGGGACAGGCCAATCAGGGAATTCCTAAGCCGGTTTGCACAAGGCCCTGCGGCGCGGACTCTCGGCGCCAGGTTACAAGGAGTTGTGAGTGGTTCTTTACAGGTGTTGGTCATGACCAAACAAGAGCGACAAAGGCGAATGAAGGAGCTCGATGACGGGATTCGGGTCTGCGTGAAGTGTCCGCTGCACCAGAGCCGGACCCACGCCGTTCCCGGCGAAGGTCCCGTTCCGACCGACGTGTTCATTCTCGGCGAGGCCCCCGGCGCCAAAGAAGACCAGCAGGGCCGGCCGTTCGTCGGGCCGTCCGGGATGCTTTTGGAACGCTCGCTCGCAGTGGCCGGGCTGACCCGGCAGGACGTCTACATCACGTCCTGCGTCAAATGCCGGCCACCCAACAACCGCACACCTCATGCCAATGAGCTGGACACGTGTCAGGCCGCCTGGCTGAACCGGCAAATCGAGCTGGTGGATCCGCAGGTCATTGTGCTGCTGGGAAAAGTGGCCATGCGCCAGCTCCTCCGAGACGAACGGAGCCTGCGGAAAATCCACGGCGAGGTCATCGAGCGCGACGGCCGCCTGTACTTTCTAACTTATCATCCGGCAGTGGCGTTCCATGTCCCGGAGACTCGCGAAAGCATGGAGGAAGACATGGCCAGACTCAGGCAACTCCTGGCGGGTTCTGCATCACGATAGGTACGCCGGCCATCCCTAATTTGTGGGTGGTCTCAGTAAAATGTTCGGCTGGGTGCCATGCTTGGGACCCCAAACGCGAAAGAACGCGTTTGGGAGCCCTTACGCTTGCGTAAGCATGTCTTGTCGATCCAATCACGCATGTCTACGCGAGCGTAGACATGGTACCCGGCGGCGCCGGCGCCGCTTCGACGCAACCGCAAGACGAAACGAGCCGTGCAACCCTTGGACGATAACCCGTGTACGACACCCACCCAATTAACGTGGTCGGCGTAATACGTGCGCCCGACGGTCTCGGCTATAGCTCGGCGTCCGGGTGAAGGTACTTCACGTAGGTCTCGCGGGTCCAGGCCAACTGCGTGCCCGCCCCCTCCAGAGCCGCGATCAGCAGCGCTTCGGTGATCTCCTCCTTCGTCGCTCCGGCGTCCAGCGCCCGCTGAATGTACTCCTCCGTACAGTGCTGGCAGCGAAACACGCAGGCCAGGACAGTCATGAGGAGCTCTTTCGTCTTGCGGTCGAGGACCCCCTTCTCCTTGCAGGCTTGCGAGAAATCCTCGTATGCCTGGCCGATTTCGGGGCTGTTCCTGACGAACCAGGGGCTTTGCGTCACGACAGGCATAGTCATTCTCCTCCGGCAGGGCTCGTATGAAGGGCAGGCCGACCTACCGCGAGCTGCGCACGGGAGTGGACGATTCCTCCTCGCCCAGCTTCGCCATGATTTCTTCGAAGAGGACGATGGACTTGTCCTTATCGCCGAAGAGGTCGATGCGTATCGTCAGCCGCGTTCGACATCCCGGCATCGCCCCCAACTGGATCTCCACCGTATTGAAATGGGCGTCGACCGCCCGAATATCTCCGGCCAGCCCGTCCACCTCCTCTCGCCACACTTTCAGCTCCAGCTCGTCCACGGCCTGCTGGGCGGCCGCATAGACGTCCCAGGTGCTTCGGTCCACCTCGGCGCACAGAGCCTCCCAATGGTACGTCGCCTCCGTTCCCGTCGCCGGATCCCGAACCCTGGACGCGCAGCCCTGACTCAGCAGACACCCGGCGACTCCTACGACAATGAGCACGACTGCACGACCATTCATTTCCAGATCCTCCGGATTGGGGTGAACGATTACCCGGCGCGCAGGTTCTCCTGAATCTTTCGGAAGACCACGCCGGACTTGTTGTTGTCGCCGAAGATGCCAAACCGCATGGTCAGGGTGGTCTTGTTCGGGCTGACCGGATCGAGCTTAATCGTGATATTCTGGCCCTGCGCGTCCCGCGCCAGAACCTCCGCCCCCACTCCGTCCTGCTCCGCCATGACCGTCGTCAGGCCGAGCTGATGCACCGCTTCCTGCACCGAGGCAAAGACCTGATTGATCCCGCGATCCATGGTCGCCGTCAGCGTCCCGTCTGTGATCTTGGCCTCGATGTCACCATCCGAACCTCGCACCTCCGTGCCGCAACCCTGGCACAGCAGGAAACCACCCAGAAGGATCGCGGCAAGCACTTCAGTAATGTTTCTCATCTCCCAATCCTTTCATGACCTCAACAAGACTCTCCCGACCCGCTCCGGCTCCGTGCACACCATCACAGTCGCTCTATTTCGAGAATTCGGACCAATCTGCCCCACATATGGAAGGAGACCCGGTCCTTGAGCCTCTCGACACGGGCCTTGACACGCAGACCATCCTTCTGGAATTCCTCCGGCAGATTCACCGGGTCCAGCCGGGTTCCGTCATCGGCCTCAAGGCCGTAAAAACCACCCTCCAAGTCTATGTGCCGGATCGTACCCATAATCGTTTCGCCTTCGGTCGGCTGTGCGTCCGATGCGCCGGCACGGGTATCCGGGCGACTCCCCTGCCTCGTACAATCGCAAGCACTCAAGACGACAAGAAGAACCGCACACACTGTTCGTGTAAGAACTCTCATGGTCCCTGCCTTGTTCAGGTCCCTTCTTCTTTCGGTTCTCTTCCTATATATCCGCGCTGTGCCTTTTCTGGAATCAGGAGATTGCTTATTCAGGATTTGTGAATTCCCTATTTCTGGGCGCAATTTGGAGGATCGGGGAAGGCCGGCCGCAAACCGCATGATAAGCGTGACTCTCCCGCGCCGTTCTGACCTGCTTGGGCACAATCAGGCTTATCGCAACGGCGAGGTAGGCAGGTAAGGAGATTCCTTGTCCGGGATAAGTAAAATCCTTAATGGTGGATTCGCACTTGAATCCGCACGGGTACGTGGTAAGATAACACCCGTCCATTGGAGAGGACACGGAGTTCGTAGTTTTGAGTATCTGGCTTTGTGTCCAAACGACGCAGAACCGAGAGCTTAAAACTGGCTACTGGCTTGGAGGTTCCGGCATGGGCCGAGCAGACGACAAGAGGAACGAGAGAGCGTCGCGAGACAGAACCGGAAGAAAGGTGATAAGAGTTGGCAGTCCGCCGACGGACGAGCAACGCAGGCGCAGCCAGGAGTAATTGGTGCGCCAAGAGATGAAGTCCAGCGGGAAACAAATGGAGAGAGACGAAAAAAGAGAAGAAAAGGAGCGTGGCGACCAGCGCGCGATGGGGCAGGAAGAGAAGCCGCGCGAAGAGCCTGAGCAGGCAGAGCAGCACGAGAGGGCCGTATGCCCCGTCGTAGCCGTCGGCGCGTCAGCGGGCGGACTGGAAGCCCTGCAGGGGCTGTTCGATCACGTGCCGAACGAGCCGCCGATGGCGTTCGTCGTCGTGCAGCACCGTGCGACGGATCGCACCAGCGTGATGAAGTCTCTCCTGGAGAAACATACGCAATTCCGCGTGCAGGATATCGAAGACGGCACGAGTGTTGAGCCGGGCACGATCTATCTGGCTCCGGCCGATAAGGATGTTTCCATCATGAACGGGGTCCTCTACCTGGTCGAGCCGCCCTCACATGCCGGCGTGCGCCTGCCCATCGACTCCTTCCTCCGCTCGCTGGCCCAGGACGAAGCCGAGCGGGCCATCTGCATCATTCTCTCGGGCACCGGCTCCGACGGCACCCTTGGGCTCAAGGAGATCAAGGCCGCCGGCGGCATGGGCATCACCCAGAAGGAGGAGCAGGCCAAGTACGATTCGATGCCCCGCAGCGCCATCGACGCCGGTCTGGTCGATTTCGTCCTGCCCGTCGAGCAGATGGGGGAACAGTTGGCCCTGTACCTGATGCACCCGTTCCTCGCGGCGCGCAAACCCGCGGATATGGGCAAAAAGCTGGAAGACCAGCTTCAGAAGGTCTTCCTGATGATTCGCAACGAGACGGGGCACGATTTTTCGCACTACAAGCGCAACACCATTCTGCGCCGGATCGCCCGGCGTCTGGCCGTCCACCAGATCGAGAATCTCGACGATTACTTCAAGCTGCTCGGCGAGAATCCGGAGGAGATCAACGTCCTGGCCCGGGAAATGCTGATTACCGTGACGAATTTCTTCCGCGACCGGGATGCCTTCGAGGCGCTGCGGGAGCACGTGATCCGTCCGCTCGTGGAGCAGAAGCCACCGGGGACACCGATCCGCGTCTGGGTGGCCGGCTGCGCTACGGGAGAGGAGGCCTACTCCATCGCCATGCTGCTCGTGGAGGAAATGGGTAAGAACGAGCGGCATCACGCCGTGCAGATTTTCGGCACCGACCTTGACGAGGATTCCATTGAAACGGCCCGTCGCGGTGTATATCCCAAGAGCATCGCTGCCGACGTCTCCGCGGACCGGCTCAAGCGGTTCTTCCGCCAGGAAAACAACCATTACAAGGTCCAGAGCAACATCCGCGAAATGCTGGTCTTCGCCAAACACAATCTCATCAAGGACGCCCCTTTCTCCAGACTCGATCTGGTCTGCTGCCGGAATGTCCTGATCTACATGGACAGCACGCTCCAGAGAAAGCTCCTTCCGATGTTCCACTATACCCTCAGTCCGAGCGGCTGTCTCTTTCTCGGCGAAAGCGAATCCATCGGCACTTTAACCAACCTGTTCGCCGCGGTCGACACGAAGCACAAGATTTTCAGACGCAAGCCGGTGGAAACCGGCTATGAGCCGGAGAGGGAAGCGGGCCCCTGTCCACGCCGGGAAGAAGGCCAAGAGAAGCCTCGCCCGCAGAAACCGGTCGAGGACCTGTCCAAGATCGCCGAGCGGGTCATCCTGCGCGATTACTCCCTGCCCTGCGTGCTCGTCGATAACGGCTGCGACATCGTATATTTCAACGGCGATACGAGCCGATACCTGAGCCGGCCGGGCGGCCGGCCCACGTGCAACATCCTTCAGATGGCCCGGCCGGAAATCCATTACAAGCTCGGCCTGCTGCTCAAACGCGCCATGCATGAGAAGCACATCGCCGTGGAGAAGGATGTCCAGGTCCGCATCGACGACCACTTCATCGACACGGACATCGTCGCCCGGCCCGTGGTCGAGCCCGGCATCGGCGCGAATCTCGTGCTGGTGATCTTCAAAAGCAAGCCCAAGGAGAAGAAGGCCGGTGAAGAGGGCGGCACGCCTCTCCGGATGCCCGAGCAGGAGAAGGATGCCCGTATCCGCGAGCTCGACCAGGAGCTGCAATACACCAAGGAGTACCTCCAGACCACGATTGAGGAGCTGGAGACCAGTAACGAGGAACTCCAGAGCTCCAACGAGGAACTGCAATCCACTAACGAGGAGCCCCAGAGCACCAACGAGGAGCTGGATACCAGCCGCGAGGAGCTGCGCACCATCAACGCCGAGCACCAGCAGAAGATCGACGAGCTTTCCAAGGCCTACGACGATTTGAACAACCTGCTGGGGGCGACCGAGGTGGCCACGCTGTTCCTGGACCGGGACCTGAAGATCCGGCGGTTTACCCCGGCGGCCCGCCAGACCATGCACAAGGGCGAGGCCACCGGCCGCATCCTCCTGGCCATCGAGGACGTCACGGACCACGAACGAGGCGATGCGGGAAAGGAATCGAGCGAGACTCATTAGAGAGATCGAAAGTATGAAGCACAATCGTGATGCACCGGATGGATTCAAAAACTTGCGGCAGGAGGCCGAACGCTTGCTGCAGGCCGAGACGATCGCGGTCGACCAGATGTCCGAGACCGATATCGCCGCCCTCCTGCACGAGCTGCGCGTCCATCAGATCGAGCTGGAGATGCAGAATGAAGAGCTGCGCTGCGCCCAGGTCGAGCTGGAGGAATCGCGGAGCAAGTACAGCGACCTGTTCGACTTTGCCCCGATCGGTTATCTGGTCTTTGACCCGAATGGCGTGACCGTCGAGGCCAACCTGGCCGCCGCGACGATGCTCAAGGTGGAGAGACGCGACTTGACCGGCGCACCGTTCATCGTCCACGTCCAGCAGGAAAGCCGGGATACGTGGAGGTCTCACTACCAGGCCGTCTTCAAGGCCGGCGAGCCCCAGGAGTGCGAGATCGAGCTCCAGCGCACCGACGAGGCCCTCCTGGTGGTGCGGCTGCGCAGCCGGCCGGTGACCAATGCCGGCGGCAAAGTCGTTCAGTGCCGCACCGCGATGACGAACATCACGGCCCTGGCCCGCGCCGAGCGCCGCCTGAAGGAATCCGAGCGGCGCTTCCGCACGCTGACCGAGAACGCCCTCGATATCATTGCCCGCATCGACCGCCAGATGCATGTCGTGTACGTCAACAAGGCCGTCGAGAGCATCCTGGACATCCCGCCGGAGGAGTTTGTCGGCCATACCTTCGAGGAGCTGGGCGTGCCCGACGAAATCAGTGAGAAATGGACCGCCGCGATTGAAAATGTGTTTCGCACGGGCCAGTCCGGCCGGACCGAGTTCGACTGTCCCACGCCGCAGGGTCTCCGCTATTACAGCGCCGTCGTCGTGCCGGAGTTCGAGGAAGATCGAACGGTCAATACCGTCATCGTCACCGTCCGCGACATCACCGACCGCGTGCGAACCGAGGAACGCTACAGCACCATCGTCCGCAACTCGCAGGAGGGATTCGCCATCATTGACCGCCAGGGCCGCTACCTCGAAGCCAATGAGGCCTTCTGCCGCCTGCTCGACCACGGCCGGGAAGAGCTGCTTACGATGTCGGTGGCGGATGTCCTGGAGCCCGAGCAACAGCAGGAAGTCATGCAGCACATGGACAACGCGGCCCGGGAGGGCTACGACCACTGCCACGTGTGGCATCGGCGTAAGGATGGGAGCCGGACCGATTGCGATGTCAGCATCCAGAAGCTCAACGGCGACCGCTTCTTTGTCTTTGCCCGCGACGTCACGGAACAATCCCGCGCGCAGCAGCAGATCGCCTTCCAGGCCCGGATCCTGAAAGACATCAGCGACGCCGTCATCGCGTTCGACAACGAATGGCGCGTCACGTACTGGAGCAAGGCGGCGGAGCAGCTCTACGGCATTCCGGCGGCCGAGGCCCTCGGCAAAAAGCGAAGCGACTTGTACGAATGGAGATGGCTCGAGCCGCACGACGAGAAGACCCTTCTGGACGCACTGGAGCAAACCGGATCATGGCAGGGACACAAGCTGCACATCACCAAGAGCGGCGCAGAACTCCGCGTTCGGGTCGTCATCGGAGCGCTCAATGACGACGCGGGCCGCCGCATCGGCCTTTTGACCGTGATCCACGACGAGACGCAGGAAAAAAAGGCCGAGGAAGAACGGATGGAGACCCTGCGCCGGCTCGAGCTGGTCGCCCAGGCGACCAACGACGGGATCTGGGATTGGGACCTCGCGACGGACACGCTCTGGCACAACGAGGCCTACCTGACCGCGTTCGGTTATGACGCCGAGGAAGCGGATGTTTCGACCCGCTGGTGGCGGGAGCATATCCACCCGCAGGATCGGGACGCGGTGCTCGCGACGCTCAACGAAGCCCTCGGGAATGGACGGGACCGGTGGTCGGCCCGGTACCGTTTCCAGCGCAAGAACGGGTCCTACGCCTGGGTGGTGGCCCGCGGCTACGTGCTGCGCGATGAGCAGGCTCGGGCGGTGCGCGTCGTCGGCTCGATGCTGGACCTGACCGAGAGGCTCGAGCTGCTCGACCAACTGGAGGACGAGCGGAGAAAGCTGGAGACGGTCCTCGAGACCGCACTGAGCGGGATCGTCGTGGTGGACGAACAGGCCCGAATCACCTACGCGAACCCGACCGCGCAGGAGATTCTCGGCCGCCCGGTGCCGCTCGGCGAGGAGTTCCACGCGCTCAGCCGACTGGAGATCTGCTATACCGACGGCCGGCCGTACGACCCGCGGGATCTGCCGCTGACACGCTCGGCCCTCGACGGCGAAAAGCACACCGAGGTCGAGCTGGTCATCCAGCGGCCGAACGGCGAAAACCGCCACATCCTGGTAAACAGCAATCCCTTGCGGGACCGCGAGAACAACATCATCGGCGCCGTCGGCATCTTCCACGATGTCACCGACCTCAAGCGCGCCGAGCAGGGTCTCCGCGAGGCCCACGACAAGCTCGAAGAACGCGTCCGGCGGCGGACGATCGAGCTCGATGGGATCGTCGCGACCCTCCATGAGGAAGTCGCCGAGAAGATGGAAGCTCAGAACCAGTTGATGCAACAGAATGAAGTCCTGCAAAAAATCGTCGATAATATCCCGGTGATGCTGTGCTTCTATGACTCCCGCGGCCACGTGATCCTGATCAACGAGGCAATGTCACGGATTCTGGGCTATTCCCTGCCGGATTTCGAAGAGCGCCAGATGGCGGAACTCCTCTATCCCGACCCGCAGGAGTGCCGGGCAGCCTGGGAGCACCTGACGGCGGCCGGGCCCGGCTGGCGCGATTTCATCCCGCAGAGCAAGGATGGGGACAAGGTCGTCAGCTCCTGGGCCAGCGTGCGGCTCTCGGAGAATTCCTATGTCGGCATCGGCATCGACATCCGCCAGCGCCACGCATTTGAGGACCGCCTGCGCGAGAGCGAGGAGCGCTACCGGACCCTGGTCGAGCTGTCGCCCGATGCGATCGGCGTGGTGCGGGACGGCATCATTCGCTTTGTCAATTCCACCGCCATCAAGCTGCTGGGCGCTTCGACGGCCGACCAGATCATCGGGCGGCCCGTTCTCGAATTCCTTCACCCGGACCAACGCAAACGGGCGCAGCGGCAATTCGCGGCCCTGCGTCGCCGGCACAAACCGCTGCCGGCCACGGAGGAGAAACTCCTGCGGCTGGACGGTGCCCAGATCGACGTCGAGGTGACGGCGATCCTCATCACGTTCGAGGGCGAGCTCGCCCATCAGGTCGTCGTGCGGGACATCACGCGGCGTAAGCAAGTGGAGAACCGGCTCCGCGAGAACGCCCGGCAGTTGCAGCAGCAGGCGGAGCTGCTCGATCTGGCCCACGACAGCATAGTGGTGCATGACATGGAGGGCCGCATCGCCTTCTGGAATCGCGGGGCGGAACAGACGTACGGCTGGACCCCGGATGAGGCCCTCGGTAAGATCAGCCACGAGCTGCTCCAAACGCAGTTCCCCCTCAATCTGATCGAGATCACCGCCAAGCTCCTGAGCCAGGGCCGCTGGAACGGCGAGCTGCGGCACACCACGCGGTCGGGCGACGCGATTATCGTCTCCAGCCGCTGGGCCTTGCAGCGCGACGAGGACGGCCGGCCCACCGGCATCCTCGTGATCGATCGCGACATCACCCAGCAGAAGCAGGCCGAGATCGCCACGCTCCAGGCCCGGCAGTTCGCCGAGAGCGTCATCAACACGGTGCAGGAGTCGCTGCTCGTGCTCGACCAGGACCTGAAGGTCATCTCGGCGAATCAGACCTTCTACCGGGTCTTCCGCATCGTGCCGGAGGACACTGTGGGCCGCTTCGTCTATGACGTCGGCAATCGACAGTGGGATATCCCCGAGCTGCGCCGCCTGCTCGAAGACATCCTGCCCCAAAACACCTGCTTCGAGGGCTTCGAGGTCGAGCACGACTTCGCGAGCATCGGACATCGCACGATGCTCCTCAACGCGCGGCGCATCCAGCCGCAGGCGGAGGAGGCCGAGAGGATCCTGCTGGCCATTGAGGATATCACGGTCCGCAAGGAGCAGGAGCACAAGATTCAGGAACACCAAAGGCAACTGGCCTCGCTGACGGAGGAGCTGCTGCTGACCGAGGAGCGCGAGCGGCATCGGATCGCGGTCGTCCTGCACGACTCGATCGGCCAATCCCTGGCCTTCTCGAAACGGGAGCTCGGCGTGGTCCAGAAGAGCACGCCGGAGAACGTCAGGGAGGCGATCGAATACGTCAAGAAGCAGATCGATGACGCGATCCGCCAGACGCGCAATCTGACTTTCGAGCTGAGCCCCTCGACCCTGCACACCTTCGGTCTCGAAGCGGCGGTCGAGGAGCTGGCCGAGCAATTTGCACAACGGGAGGGTTTCCAGTATCATTTTGAGGCAACCGAGGATAATAAGCCGCTGACCGAGCAGATCAAGACGCTGCTCTATCGGGCGGCCCGGGAACTGCTGATGAACGCGGCCCGGCACGCCGAGGCCACGGACGTGTTCATCCGCATCGACCGGGTGGACAAGATGATCCGAATGGTCATCGAGGACAACGGCAAGGGATTCGACGTCTCCCGGCTCGACGAGGTCGTCGGCCGGCACGAGGGGTTCGGGCTGTTCAGTATTCGCGAACGCCTGACCTACATCGGGGGTACGTTCCACATCGAATCCGTGCCGGGTAAAGGAACGAAAGTAACGTTGACGGCACCGTTACATCTTACCAATCAGGAAGGGAGCGCGGAACCATGAGCATCAAAGTATTGATCGTGGATGACCATGCCATCGTTCGTCACGGGTTGAGCCGATCCATTCAGCAGCAGGAAGATATGGAAGTGGTCGGCCAGGCCAGTGACGGGCGCGTGGCCGTGGAGCTGGCGAAGAAGCTGTCCCCTGATGTCGTCCTCATGGATGTGAGCATGCCATTCCTCAACGGCATCGAGGCGACGCGGGAGATCATTCGCGAATCGCCCGACACGCGGGTCATTGCCTTGTCGATGCACTCGGCGAAGCGCTACGTCCGGGAGATGTTCCGGGCGGGGGCTTCCGGCTATCTGCTCAAGGATTGCGAGTTCGATGAGCTGGTGCAGACGATTCGCCTGATTGCCGACGGGCAGACCTACATCAGCCCCTCGATCAGTCGGATCGTGGTCGAGAATTACGCCCGCAACGCCACGCCCGAAGACAGAGAGAACGCCTTCTCCGTGCTGACGCAGCGCGAGCGGGAGGTCCTGCAGCTCATGGCCGAGGGCAACAGCACCAAGCAGATTGCGATGCGGCTGTTCATCAGTCCCAAGACGGTGGAAGCGCATCGCCTGCGCATCATGAACAAGCTGGATATCGACAACGTGGCCCTGCTGACGAAATACGCGATCCAGGAGGGGCTCACGCCGCCGGAGCCATAGGTCGTGTGGAACCTGCAGGACCCGTGGGTGTAGCCGGAGCGGAGGATCCGGCTGCGCCGCCCCGCCGCGACCATGCTTGCGCGGGCGCAGGCATGACATCCTGCACTTTAGCCTGACAATCCCCGATCGAAAATCCCTTCCGGGGATTCTCCCTGCGCCTACGACCGGCATCGGCAAAGCCTACCGCCCTGCCGTTACCACCCGTACGTTTAGAGCCTCTAATACGGATTGCTTCTGAGGAATTCGCAGGTGCGGAACCTTGTCATTTCGACCAAGGCCGAAGGCCGCGCAGAGAAATCTGGCCGTGAATGGACGATGCGTCATATTCGAGGCCAGATGTCTCGACTCCGCTTCGCTCCGCTCGACATGACAAACGCGGGACGCGCGGCGGGCGTACGAGCCCAGGGCCAGCCACGAAGAGCTCAGCCGTAATCGGCATCAGACCGCGAAACCGCCGAAGAGCTGGCGGGCGTACTGCGTGCTCTTCTGGAAGGCCTCGACCGGCTTGGTCGTGTTCGGCGAGCCGGCTTCGATGGCCTGTTCGAGGACCAGCAGCGGCTTGACGCCGATCTTGAGCAGGTGCTCCGCCAGCCGCGCATAATCGATGTCGCCGGGACCGAAGACCTCCGTCCAGACGCCCTTGTCCGACTGACGCAGGTGCAGCTCCGTGACGCGCGGCCCATAGAGCTTCAGCACGTCGAACAGGGCCACCTGCGAATTGCCCGCGCCGCGATACGCCCAGTGCGCGTCGAGACACAAAGTCACGTTCTCGGGGTCGGTGCCGACCATCATGTGATGGAACTCGCGGGCGGCGTTGCGCAGCTCGATGTCGTGGTTGTGATAGGCGAGAGTCAAGCCCATCTGCCTGAGTTTCGCGCCGAGCTTATCGAGCGCCTGGGCCTGGGTCCGAAGCTGCTCATCGGTCTTATTCTCCGCGCCGCCCCAACGAATCGGGCTGGGATTCGTCACGATGATCCGCGTCCCGGCCGCTTTGACCTTGTCGGCGGCGGCAAGGACCTCGCCCATACTCTTATCCACCTGCTCCGGCTCGTGCAGCGTGCTGTTGACGTACAGCGACCGCATCTCGAGCCCGTGCTTCTTCAGCAGCGGCACCAGGGGATCGATCTGTTCCAGGCCTCCTACGCCGGGCTCGAAACCATCGAGGCCGCTGGCTGCCACATCCGCCAGACCCGCATCGAGGGACGCATTGAAGTCCTTCTTTTCCCGCGCGTAGAAGACGCTCCAGGAATACTGATTGCACGCCACGTGCAGCTTGCCGGAAGCCGCCCGCGCCGCACCCATCACACCCGGCAGCGCCGCCGCCAATCCCGTCGCCCGCACGGCATCTTTAAGAAACTCCCGTCGGGAAGAAGCCTGATTCGCCATATCCTATGCTCCTCAATAGAAAGCCTGCGGATTGCATTCTCTAACGACGCTGCCGCCTGGCCGCACTCTCAGTATGAGTCCCGCAATCGGAATAGGCAAGCCCAATTCGGTGCCACATGCGGTGAGTTTGTGGCCGACTTCTGCGGTACGGATTTTCTGGGCCGCGAAACCACGGCCAAGATGGGGCTCCCCTGTTGCATAGATCTCTATGAACAGTCAAGAGAAGGCCCCCCACAAGAGTCAGTCACACACACGGTTTCGCTGCCAACCCTGTTGACTTGCCCGGCGTGCCACGCTACCCTTCTCGTGGTCAGCAAAGGAGACGCGGATGTTGGGAGCACGTGGAACAGAGGATTTGTGCAGAACGCCTGCGATGCCGAGGGCCAGCCGGAATGCGCCGGCAACCGGCCCAAGACTCCGCAACCGGCTCGGACATTCCCTGATGTGTGAAGAGACGGGGATTTCTCATACCGAAAAGAACTGTCCACCTTTCGCGATTTATGGAGATGGCAGAGTCATTGTTGGGAGCAAGGAGAATTCATGAAGAAATTCCTGCAAGTACTCGGTCTCGTTTTTGCCGTCCTCATTGTTCTTGGGGTCGTCGGCATTGCCGTAATTGTGATCAAGGGAACCGCCCTCGACAAAGAAAGCAAAGCCTACGTGGACGAGGTCGCCCCGAAAATTCTCGCGGACCTTCGGAAAGAAACGTTGTTTGCCTACTCCAGCGATGAACTCAAGAATGCCGCAAAACCGGAGGAGATGGACAAGCTCTTCGCCTGGCTTAAAAGGCTGGGCCAGTTCAAAGAGTACAAAGGCTCAACAGGACAAGCCTGCATCGGCTTTCTTACGCAGACAGGCACGGTCACAACAGGCCAATACGTTGCACAGGCTGAGTTCGAATCTGGGCCCGCGCAGGTTCAGATCACCATAGTGAAGAGGGATGGCAAGTGGTTCCTGCGACTGTTCAGAATCACCTCCATGGCCTTGGCAGGAGAATAGAACTCCTCGCCACCGGGTCAGAGCTCGGTGGTTCGATAAGATAATTCAAGAGTGCGTACCCAATCATGGGCGTTTCGATACATTATCGCGGACGGTTGAATGATGTTGGTCGACTCGCCATCTTGTGCGAGGAACTGGCTGACATTGCGCCCGCGATGGGGTGGGAGTCAACCAGGCTGGATGACGATTGGGGCAAGCCGGCTAACGCACGTCTGCGAGTCACGCCGTCCGGGGCCCAGGTTGACGGTCACCTGGGACTGAAAGGGATTCAGATAATGCCCGGACCGAAGGCCGAGTCTCTGAGTTTCTTTTTCGACCGGGAAGGCAATCTTCGGTCACCAATGGATATGGTCTCGATTCTGGACGGGACATTAGACCCGGAACACGCGTGGGTATCGGTCAAAACGCAGTTCGCCTCTCCGGAAGTGCACGTATGGATTGTCGGGTTGCTGAAGTACCTGAGGAAGCGGTACGTATCTGACCTACAGGTCTCCGACGAAGGGGAGTACTGGGAGACTGGGGACATGCGGGTCCTCAAAGAGAAGATGGACCTGATTGATAAGAAGCTCGAGCATATTACAGGTGAGTTGTCGTCGGGCCGTTTGGGAGACATGTCAGGTTTGTCTGCTGAACAGATAGCGTCGAGAATTGAGCAGTTCTTCCTCGGGAGCTGAGGGTGGTATGCTGAAGGAGCCGATGGGCGCCGATTTCTTTGGAGGATTCGTTGATGCCGGAGTCAAAGTTTATTGTCTGCGTCATGCTGGCGTATATGACTGGCGTTGTGAGCGCCGCCGGGGCGGCGCAGGGGATCGTGCTGAGCACATCACAGAAGGATGTTGGCAAGTATCAGAAGCTGGAGCTGGTCGTTGAGACCGGGCGCGAATACCGCAATCCGTTCGATCCTTGCGAGATCGAGGTGAACGTAGTGCTCACGAGCCCGGGCGGCCGAGCCCTCACGCTGCCGGCATTCTATTGTCAGGAATATGACCGGCAGGACCTCCGGCAAAGCGGCAAGACCGTCGCGTGGTACTATCCGCGCGGCACCGGCTCCTGGAAGGCACGGTTCGCGCCCATGGAGACGGGAACCTACACCGCCCACGCCTCTCTCAGGGACCAGCTTGGTGAGATCTCTTCTGCACTCGTCCAGTTCGAGTGCGTCGATTCCGGCGGCAAAGGCTTCCTGCGAACCGGCCGCAGCGACCCGCGGTTTCTCGAATTCTCCGAAGGCCAGCCGTTCTTTGTCATCGGCCAGAATGTGGCGTTTGTCGGCGAGACCCAATATGTCAACGGGCTGAAAGCCGAGGAAATCTTCGGCAAACTGGCCGGCAACGGCGCGAACTTCGTACGCGTCTGGACCTGCTGCCAGGACTGGGCCATGGCCATCGAGGCCCAAAAGAGCGCCTGGACCCGCTCGTGGACGCGTGAGGCACCCATCGTTCCGCTGCCCGGCATGGAAGGCGACCCGAACGCGCGAAAGTGCATCCAAATCAAAGGAGATCAAGGCACGTCCATCACGGCGTCGCCCTCCCATGCGGTCGGATTGCGGCCGGCGGCGCGCTGCGTCATCACCGGGAAATTCAAGGCCGATGGGTGCCGGGCCCTGCGGCTCCAGGTCGGCAGCAACGACTGGGAGATTCCGGCAGAGGGCCGGACGAGTTCCGATTGGCAGGTATTCCGCAAAGAGTTTGTGACGGGCCCCGAGGAGCGGTGGCTGGGCCGGGTCGCGTTCAGCCTCGTCGACGCCGGCACCATCTGGCTCGACGCCCTCTCACTCAAAGAAGCGGCCGGCGGCACGGAGCTGCTCTGGGAAGCCGACGTCAATCGGCCGGTCCGGGGCTGCTACAACCCGCTCGATTGCTTCATGCTCGACCAGCTCGTGGAGGCCGCCGAGCGAAACGGCCTCTATCTGATGCTCTGCGCCATCACGCGCGATCTGTATATGAACTCACTCTCGAAAGTCGACAGCCCTGAATATCGCCGGGCGACCGCCGATGCGCAGAAATTCATGCGCTACGCGGTGGCACGCTGGGGCTATTCCACGAGCATCGCCGCCTGGGAATACTTCAACGAGATGGACCCGGGCAAGCCGACGGACCGCTTCTACGCGGACGTCGGCGACTATGTCGCCCAGGTCGACATCTACCGCCATTTGCGGACGACGAGCACCTGGGCCCCTTCCGCGCGGGACTGCCGCCATCCGCAACTCGACATTGCCCAGGAACATCACTACATGCGGCCGGACAATGACGACTTCAAAGACGAGGTCGAGTCCGTCCTGCGCCAGAGCCGCTGGCTGCGCGAAAACGCCCCGAACAAGCCGGCGCTGATTGGCGAGTTCAGCCTGGCCACGCCCAAGTGGGGCCTGAGCGAGTATATGAAGCAGGACCGCGAGGGCGTCCACTTCCACAACTGCCTGTGGGCCTCGGCCCTGGCCGGAAGCTCCGGCACGGCGATGTTCTGGTGGTGGGATCAGTTGGATCAGCAGGACGCGTATCGGCATTACAAGCCGCTGGCGACCTTCCTGGCCGACGTCGCGCCGGCCGGTTTGCAGCCGACGACCGCGACCACCTCCGAGCCGCGCCTGCGCATCCTCGGCCTTCAGGGCGAGACGCGCGCCTATCTCTGGCTCGTCAACCGCCAGGCCACGTGGTGGAACCTGGTCGTGGACAAGCAACAACCTGTCCCCATCGACGCGGCGACCGTCACGCTTGAGGGCCTCGGCCGGGGCAGCTACACCGTCCTGTGGTGGGACACGCACGAAGGCCGGCCCCTAAGTAGCCAGACCGCCTCCCCCGACCGCGGCCGGCTGCAATTGCCCGTGCCGCCGTTCACCCGCGACCTCGCCTGCAAAATCATGCGAAACGGCGTTGAGTCCGGGCCCCGGCCCTGATAAGCTGAGACCGTCATCCAGACTGGACGGAGTCGCTGACATATGGGCCCAAAAAGAGTCTCGCGGGGCAGGGGCAGGAAGCAGGCCGAGGTCCGGCCGCCACACCCCTCCGCCCGGCACCGCCGAAAGGTCGCAGTGTTCATGGGGGTGGTCGCGCTGTGCGCTTTGATTGTCATCATCGGCATCGCAGTCGCCTTGCGGCCGACCCGCTCCCCACAACCGGAGCAAAATGGACCGGCCGTTCGGCCATCGTCCGGACCTTCGACGACGACGCCGGCTGAGCCACCGTTCCCCCCTGCCTCGCTCGACTCTTCCCTGACGCCCGAGCAGCAGGACCGAGCCTTGAGAGAGGAGCAGCTTGAGGCCGCCCGCCGCCTCGCCGCCGCGTTCCCCGGAGACTCCAACGCCTCGTTCCTCCTGGGAATGGCCTATCTCGAACAAGGTGATGCGGTCGAAGCCTCGACCTATCTATCGAAATCCCTGGAGCTGCAGCCGAACCGTGCGGATGCCTACGACCATCTCGGGCAAATTGCGACCCTCAAGGGCGAGAATGAACGGGCGATCGACATGTTCCGCAAGGCCCTGGAGATGAACCCCCAAATGCCTGCCGTCCACTTTCGCCTCGCCAAGGCACTGGTGTTCATGGGAAGACTCCCGGAGGCGATTGCCGAGCTCCAGAGAGACATGGAGATCCCGCCGCAGAACGGCGAGAGTCACGCGTTGCTGGGCGAGGTGTACGCTCAACTCCAGGACTATGCCGGCGCCAAGGCCAGCTATGAGAAGGCGATTCAGATTCAGCCCAAGCTTTCGAAGCCGTACTACGGCCTGAGCGTCGCCTGTGCCAAGCTCGGACTGCAGGAAGAGAGCAAGCAGTATCAGGAGAAGTTCAAAGAGATCGAGGCGCAGGACCGCCAGGCGGGCCGGCACTGGAGGCAGGTCTTCGACCCCCTCGCCGTGACCCGCCAGAGTGTCTCGCATACCCATACGGACATCGGCCGAGTGTACCAGTCGCACGGGCGCGTCGACGTTGCGGAGCCGCTCTGGCAGAAAGCGGCTATTCTCGATCCGAACAATGTGGAATGTCGTTTCCATCTGGCCGTGCTGTATGAACAGACGCAGAGACCCCTCGATGCTCTGAAGCTGTATGAGCAGATCACTCGCGCCGAGGCGAAGAACGGTGCGGCTTATTTTCTCATGGGCAGCCTCTACCTGCGGCTGAACCGGCCGGACGAAGCCGAGAAGACCTTCAGAAAAGTGGTCGAAGTGAGCCCGGATCGGCCGGAGGGGTACCGCGCCCTCGCCCAGCTCTATCTGCAGACCAATCGCAATTGGGCCGAGGCCGGGAAGCTGGCAGCCCAAGCCGTCGAGGTCGAGCCCAGTGCGGCCCATTACTTCCTGCTGGCGACCGCGTGCGAGAAGAACAAGGACCGTGCCGGAATGCTGTCGGCCCTGAAACGAGCGATTGAGCTCGACCCCGACAATGCGGAGTATCGTCGTACCTATGAAAAACTCGCAGGGACAAGATAACGCCGGAATTGTGCGATGGGCAGCGGCGGCGGCCCTCGTGTGCCTTTGTATGCCGCGTGCCACCCCTGCTGCGATTCTGCTGCGTGATGTAACGAAGCAGACGGGCATCACGTTTGTGCACACCGACGGCAGCTCCGGGCGGCGGTACATCGTCGAGACCGTCTCGGCGGGCCTGGCCCTGTTTGACTACGACAACGACGGAGACATCGACATCTACTTTCTCAACGGCGCGCCCCTTCCGGGGACCAAGGTGGACAAGCCGCCCAGGAACGCCCTGTACCGCAACGACGGCGGGTGGAAATTCACCGACGTGACGGAGCAAGCGGGGGTCGGCGATACCGGCTACGGTCTGGGCGTCGCGGCGGGTGATTACGACAACGATGGGTACCAGGACCTCTACCTGAACAACTTCGGCCCCAATGTCCTGTACCACAACAACGGCGACGGGACGTTTACGGACGTCACGAAGCAAGCGGGCGTGGCCATCGGAAACCACGTCGGGGCGGGCGCCTGCTTCCTCGACATCGACAAGGATGGCGATCTCGACCTCTTTGTCGCCCATTATGTCGACTTTACCTTCGAGACCCACCAGAACTGCCGGTTCAACGGCTACCCCGCCTATGTCGGCCCCCTGAACTATCCCACGACCTCGAACACGCTCCTTCGTAACAATGGCGACGGCACCTTCACGGACATCAGCGTCGAGTCCGGGATCGCGGCCTGTAAGGGAGCCGGGATGGGCATGGTCTGCGCCGATTATGACAACGACGCGGACACCGACATCATCGTCGGCAACGATGAGGCCGGGAACTTCGTATTTCGTAATGACGGCACCGGCAAATTCGAGGAGGTGGGACTGCTCAGCGGCCTGGCGTACGATGGCAGCGGCATGCCCCAGGGCACGATGGGCGTGGATTGCGGCGATTACAACAACGACGGGCGGCTCGATTTTCAGATGACCTCCTACGAGCGCGAGCTGGCCACCCTGTACCGCAACCTGGGCGGCGGCTCCTTTCAGGATGTGACCAAGACCACCGGCGCCGGCGAGGGCACCCTGCCGTACGTCACCTGGGGCAACGGCCTGATCGACCTCGATAACGACGGCGACCGCGACCTCTTCATCGCCTGCGGGCACCTGCATGATAACGTGGAGCTTTTCGATAACGTCACGTCCTACGAGTGCAAAAACATCGTGCTCGAGAACCTGGGCCAGGAGAAGTTCGCCAATGTCTCGGAAAAGTGCGGCGACGGCTTACAGGTCAAGCTGAGCAGCCGGGGTGCGGCTTTCGACGATCTGGACAACGACGGCGATATCGACGTGGTCATCCTCAACTCGCGCCGGGAGCCTACCACTCTCCGCAACGACCTGCCGCAACCCAACCACTGGATTCAAATCCGTCTGCGCGGGGTCAAGTGCAACCGGGATGGCGTGGGGTCACACGTGAAAGTGGTTGCTGGTGACCTCGCTCAGCTCGCGGAGGTCCACAGCGGACGCGGCTACCAGAGCCATTTCGGCACGCGCCTCCATTTCGGCCTCGGGACGCGCGACCACGTCGACCGGATCGAGGTCCGCTGGCTCGGGGGCAGCGTCGATGTCATCGAGAACATCCCCGCCGACCGCTTCGTGACCATAACCGAGGGGCAATCCCAGCCAGTCATCACGCCGGCCGCGAAGCCATGAAGTCAACGAGGTACGCCATCCCGCGCACGCCGGGACAGTCCGGCGGGATCGGCTTCGGTGCGTCCTCCATATCCTTAGCCATTTTACGTTTTTCTCTGGCTTTTCACGCCGCCGGTTTCTGAGACAACCACAGATTGTGGGCACAATAGCCCCGCCACGGATGTTCGAGCGATGAAGGTGTAGGGATGCGCCGACACGGGTCCCGGGGACGATGGTCCGCCAAGCTCCACCAACTCCTGTACAGCGAGCTGGCGCATAAGGTGTTCTGGATAGGCATCATCTTTAAGGCCGTGGATGGCATCCTGGAGACAGTGGGCGCCTTCGTTCTGGTCGCGGTCAGCAGACGCTCCATCATAGATTTTGTGTACAACTTCTTCCAGCACGAGCTGGCCCAGGACCCTACCGATTGGCTCGCCCGACATCTCCTGAGCCTGGTATACAACTTCTCCGCCAGCGAGAAAGCATTTGCCATCGCCTACCTTCTAACCCACGGGCTGGTCAAACTGGTCCTCGTAGCGTCGATCTGGTACAGTAAGCTTTGGGCCTATCCCTTGGCCGGCATCGCCTTTTCCGCGTTCGTGGTCTATCAAATGATCCGTTTTGCCTACACCCATTCGATTCTCATGCTGGTGCTGACGGCCATCGATCTCGTTATCATTGCCCTGTTGTGGCCCGAGCACAAACGGCTGAAGGTGGAAATCGAACAGCAGAACGAAGACACCGAGCGTTGAGCGGGTCATGGATTATGGGTGGGCAGCAGGATAGATGATGGGCTCGAGCTGCAGGGTAGCGTGCTCGATGTGGAAACGCTCGCGCAGCATGTTTTGCAGCTCTCGGAGGCACTGCTGCCAGCAAGGGAGGGTGTTGCACTCCGGCTTGAGCCAGATATTCGCGGTCAGGACGGGGAACCCGGACGTCATTAACCAGATGTGCAGGTCGTGCACGGCGGCGACATACTCGTGCGTTTCGAGAGCGGCCATGACCTCATGGTAATCCAGGCCGGGCGGCGTGGCATGGATCAGGATAGCGAGAGTCCGGCGCAGCAGGCCGATACCGCTCCAGAGAATCAGCAGGCCGATGGCAATACTTACGAGCGGATCAACCGGCATCCAGCCGGTCAGGAGGATTACGAGGCCGGCAACGACGGCCCCCACCGAGCCGAGGGCATCGGCCAGCATGTGCAGGAACGCCCCCTCGATGTTGAGATTCTCCCGGCGGTTGGCGTGCAACACCCAGGCACCCGCCAGGTTCGCCAACAGCCCCGCCAGAGCCACGCCGAGCATGCCCGCCCCGTGCACTTGGGCGGGGTGCACGAACCGTCCGGCCGCTCCCCAAAAGACCAGACCCACGACCAGAATCAGGGTGGCCCCATTGATAAACGCCCCGATAACCTCCGCGCGGAGAAAGCCGAAGGTCCGCTCCGGTGTCGCCGGCCGCGTGGTCAAGTGCCCGATAAAGATCGCCAACGCCAGCGCCAGCACGTCCGTCAACATGTGGCCCGCGTCCGCCAGAAGAGCCAGACTGTGGGTGACCAGGCCGCCAATAATTTCGATGACCAGAAAGATCAGGATGATCGCCATGGCCTGCCAGAGCCGTTTGCGGGAGACCTCCCGCAGGTCCGCGCCATGCTCGTGACGCCTATGCGTCTCTCGGTCCTTGTGTCGGCCGGCATTGTCAGGCATCAGCTATTCCCCCGTATCTGTCACCTTCCGACCCAGTATAGGGTCTTTCGGGCAGCCGGTCAACGGACCGCCGCCCGGCGGGACGCCGGCACGTGTTTACGGACTCTCAGGTACTGAATGTGCCTATCCGGGTGGCAGCGGCAAGCGCCAGCTTGCCGATGGTTTCTCTGCAGCGAAAGAGCCATCGCCAAGGCCTTGACGATGCCACCCGTTGTCTCTGTCCTGTGATGCGCCCTGGCGGCAAGGGAAACTCAAGCACTTGGGACGTTCTCAACCCGTTTGGCCGTGCTTGCCTCGATCTGCTTCCACGCTCAGGAAGACACGCTCACAGCAGGGCTTGAGCTGGCACTCGCAGGCCAATCATCCATCATCAATAATCCTTAATCAATAAGCCTGGTTTTTGCTTGTCGGGCAGGCCGGAATGCGGTCTAATTGTGGCCCTGGAGCTATGAGAAAGACAAAACGGGTACTGATTCGAGGTGAGTTGACATGGCAGATCTGAAGGCATTGGCTGAGGCGGTCATCCGGGGGGATCAGGCGACGGCGGTGAACGTCACGAAGGCGGCGTTACAGGAGAAGGTGGCCCCCAAGAAAATTCTCGACGAGGGCCTGATCGCCGGCATGGACGTGGTGGGCGCCCGCTTCAAGAACAACGAGATCTACATTCCGGAGGTCCTGATTGCAGCGCGGGCGATGAAGATGGCGATGGACGTGCTCGAGCCGGAGCTGGTCAAGGCCGGCGTCAAGCCCATCGGCAAGTTCCTGGTCGGCACGGTACAGGGCGACCTGCACGACATCGGCAAAAACCTGGTCGCCATGATGCTTAAGGGCGCCGGGTTCGAGGTGATCGATCTCGGCGTGGATGTCTCGCCGGACAAGTTCGCGACGGAAGCCAAGACCCGGGGCGTCAACCTGATCGGCATGAGTGCCCTGCTGACCACGACGATGCCCGGCATGGAAAAGACGATCAAGGCGTTGAAGCAAGCCGGCGTCACGGCCAAAGTCATGGTCGGCGGCGCCCCGGTCACGCAGACCTTCGCCGACAAAATCGGCGCCAACGGCTACGCCCCCGACGCCGCCTCCGCCGTCGATACCGCCAAGAAACTCGTCGCCTAAGACGGGCAAGTGGGAAGTGTCAAGTGTGAAGTTTGAAGTGTGAAGTAGAGCTTAAAACTTGAAACTTCAAACTTAAAACTCTTTCTTACTTATTCCGACATTCCCAGGACAGCGCCCCCCGCGCTGTCCTTTTCTTTTCCACGGTGAACCGCCGCTGCCTCCGAGTCTCGTCCGGCTCTTAGGTTTGGTGCAGGGCCACTTCACGCCGACAATTAGCCAAATGCTGGAAGTCTGTAGCTCGGCACAACCAACGCCCCTTCATGCCTGATGGGAGACTGCCTTTCAAGGTTTGGTCCCGTCCTTTCCATCCCGGGTCTTCGCCTGCGATCGCTCGTGCCACCCTTTGCCCCAGACGAAATCGAAGTATACCTTCTTCTCTCCCTCAATGGTGTACGCTCTCAAGTCCTCGGTTTCACATCGCCCCAGCCGCCTCCACTGGCCATCAGCATCCCGATGTGCCAACTCCACCCATTTTCCCTCTATGAAGATCGATTCGGAAACGACGTTCGATTCTCTATCGTACACACTCTTAGTATCAAACTGACCGTCAAAATCGATGTCGTAGTAGACCTCACCGACTACACGGTAGGAGACTAATTTATCCTTGTCGTATACGCCAACAACAGATGGAGTGTACATGACCTTGTGCCAGACACCGGGTTCATCAGAGGCATCCATGGTGAAAACAGGCATCCGAAGTCCATCATGTACTTCATTGCCGTGCAGCACGAACTCGGATATCCCGGAGGCTATCAGGCGAGCCAGGGCTACCGTGCCATGTGCACCATTCGTGAGGGCGAATCGGTCCACTTGGTTCGAGTCGTTTCTGTAGAAATGAATGATGGGGATGTCCCCCTTGAGTATGATCATTGACTCTTTAGCTTCGTTTCCGTCGAGCGCCGTAGTGACGATCCGCAAGTCGCCAAACCTACCTGTCTGCACGAGCTCTTTGTATGCTCTGCTGCGACTCTCGACAGAGCCCAGCGTCAGGCTCAATACGACCCCAGCGGCAAGACCAGTCACTGCAAAGCCTACGTTCTTACGAGACAGGCGTCTCAACATAGTAGTTCACTCTCAAGTCAAAATAACACATGCGTTCCCATTTGGTCCACGCCCGGGCGAGTCTTCTACCTGATCGAGCATTCGAGTTCTGTAGGGTGGGCTGTGCCCACCGACTTCGGTGGGTGTAGACAGTGCCCGGAAAGCAGTCCGCCGCGATGACACCGGACCATCACAGTCGCAGAGCCGCTCTTCCTGATCGTATCCCTCCGTCACTCATCGCGTCAAGCTCGAATGCGACCACCCGTACGGACAGCGGACAAGCTCACACCCAATGGAATCGAACCTCCCTCCCCTTGGAATGGACATCTGTAGTTCGGCACAGCCAACGCCCCTCCATGCCTGACAATAGTCAATGGTGGGCACAGCCCACCCTACAAGAATCCGTGTGAATCTCGTGTAAATCCGCATGTGACAATAGTTTATCGACGTTCAGCAATGCCACAATAAAAGTGTTTCCGGCACCGAATTTCACTTGACGGCCAACACGGGCACGCGTATGATAAGCACACAACTGAATAGCGAATCATCAATTGGAGATCATAAACCACAAATCCGGAGGGTCTGGTCATGCCCAGTGAAGCACAAATCCTCGCCCGGGCGGTAGTCGCTTTGATCCATTATTCCAACATTCCATCATTCCATTATTCCGCCGTCGGAGTACTCCACCATTCCATTCGCGACCCTCACACGGGTGGGGATGGACCGGGGCAAGCGGTCGATCATGCAAAACAAAGCCAATTCCCGGATCGCCAAAATGAAGGCTAACTGCTGGTCAGAAAAGAGGTTAGGAGAAAAACATGCGGATTGTGCCTCTGCGAAAACAAAGCCAATTATCCTCGCGGGCTTGTCGTGCGCCCGTAAGGGCATCGGAAGGGAGTGTCAAGTGTGAAATCTCAAGTGTCAAGTCGGAAAGATCAAGCGTCGAGTCTTCTGACTTCAAACTTCAAACTTCGCACTTCACACTTCCCCAGAAACGCCTCAGGGCGTCACTACGAGCGGGACCCGATTCTGCAGAACAAAGCCAATTTGCGGGGGCAGGAAATGGCAGTAAATGCCTTGCCGGAAAAAGGTTATGTTAGCTGTTCCCAAAACAGGCCACGGAAAAACAAAGCCAATTTCCAGGGCTCGGATGCCTTCCTTGCAGGTCGCGCGTCCTCGCACGACAATCTCCGGCGAGCGGGGACGGGGACCCCAAACGCGAAGAGTCGCGTTTGGGAACCCACGCTCGCCCTGCAAGGCACGAGAGGACATGGTGGCACAGGCAAGACCGAATGTGACTTCTCCTTGGGCGTCCCGGGCGATAAAATGGACACCTGGTGATATGAGAAAGATCAAGAGTCCCAATCTGGCGCAGTTGCTGATGCAACTTCGGTTCACGCCGGAGGCGAAACGCCGGGCGCAGCTCGAAGCGGCCGCCAGGCTCTATGCCCTCGTCGAGGAAGGAAAGCAGTACCCCTACGACTTCGTATTCTTCCACATCACCGGCTTTCAGCCGCGGAGGGGGCTCGAACAGGAATTGATTGATGGCCGCGACCTGCTCGACGATCTCCAGATCTTCATCTCGAAACTCAGCGGCAGGCTCGCCACCCCCGTCGTCCAGGAGAACGAAACCGTCTACACCGGGGAGGACCTGGCGGCAAGATTCAAGGTCTCTACGAAGACCATCGACCGATGGCGAAAGCGAGGCCTTCTGGCGCGGAAATTCGTCTTCCCCGATGGCGGACACCGGCTCGGCTTTCTGGAGTCCACCGTCGAGAAGTTCGCCCGCGAGAACCCGAAGCTCGTCAGCGCCGCCGGCACCTTTCGCAGACTGTCGGAGAGTCAACACCAGCAGGTGATCCGACAGGCCCGCGGCCTGGCATCGAAAACGTCGCTGTCCCGCCACCGCATTACGAGGCAGGTGGCCCAGAAGCTGGGCGTCGCCCCGGAAACGGTGCGGACTATCCTGCTGCAGCATGAGAAGAAATATCCGGACAAGCCGGTCTTTCGCCGGCCGTTGGGACGCATCCGGCCGGCGGAGGCGGCGGAGCTCTACCGGCTCTATAAGCAAGGGGTCGGCATCCACCAGATCATGAAGCGATTCGACCGCAGCCGGGCCACGGTCCACCGCGTCGTGAACCAGCGCCGGGCGATGGCGCTGCTGGCGAGGAAGATTGAGCATGTCCCGAGCGACGAGTTCCTGCAGGAAGGCAGCCGGGAGCAAATCCTCGGCGTGCCGCTGAGCCTGGACCGGCCGGAGCCGGAAAAGAGACTCGAACCGTTCGAGCTGGTCGGCCAGAATCTCCTGCCGGAATACCTGCAAGTCCTGAAGATCACGCCCGTGCTGAACCGGGAACAGGAGCTCGAGCTGTTCCGCCGTTACAACTACCTGAAGTATCTCGCTTCCCGGGAGCGTCACCGGCTCAAGTTGTCGAAGGTCGATGCCGCTCTGCTCGCGCAGCTCGAAGGCTATCTCGACGAGGCCGAGGAGATCCGCAAGATGCTGGTCGAAGCCAACCTGCGCCTGGTGGTCAGCATCGCCGGCAAGCACACCAGCGACGACGCGAGCTTCCTGGAGCTGGTCAGCAAGGGCAACTTCGCCCTCATCCAGGCGGTCGAGGAGTTCGACTACGCCAAGGGCTTTCGCTTCAGCCGGCGGGCGTCCCTGAACATCGCCAAGGAGTACGCCAAGGTCTCCGGCCGGAGCACAGAGCTGACGCCCCGCCGGGCCGCGTCACTGGCCAGTATCCAGCGGGACCTGCGCGACACCACCGCCGATGTCATGGCCATCGAGCGGACCCGCCAGAACCTCGCGGACGTCATCCGCGACGAGCTCGACGAGCGGGAGCAGTACGTCATTCTGCATCATTTCGGCCTGACCGGCTCCTCCATCCGCAAGAACACCAAGACGCTCAAGCAGATCGGCGAGGAACTCGGACTGACCAAGGAGCGCATCCGCCAGATCGAGCTGACGGCGCTGCAGAAGCTGCGCCAGTGCCTCAGCCGCGAACAGTTCGAGCTGCTGACGGGGTGAGTATGAAAAAATCTTATCATTCGCGACCCGGATTCTTCGCTTTTCCGAAGACGCACTATCGTGAGGTGGTAGCCATCCCCAAGACCTTCGGCCTTGAGGCTGGGGGCCCCGAACGCGATATACCGCGTTCGGGAACCCTTGCCACCCGGGTATTTTCATTCGCTCTTTCGAAAATGCGCTACCAAGAGTTGGGTGGCAGCGGCAAGCGCCAGCTTGCCGATGGTTCGCCCATCCGCCAGCGGCAAAGCCTTCGGCCTCGCCGCTGCCACCCGGACCTTTTCATCGTCTTGCGGTGGCTCGAAAGCTCGCGAAGGGCTTCACTTAGAACCTCTAACAAAATGGGAGTACGGCTCATTCGATGTCATTCCCGCGAAAGCGGGAATCCAATCTCTTCGGCGGTTTTCTGGACCCCTGCTTTCGCAGGGGTGACAGGTCGGTGGGGTACGAGGCTCATTCTATTAAAGGTTCTCAGGATGACAGGGCAGACGCGACAGGAATCAATCCGTGGGCGCACGGACCGAACTGAGTTTGTGGCCGGGGGCAACGGTGTACAGGCGCCGTTTGGGCTCGCTGTTCACGTGGGCCGCCACGACTCTGCCGATGTAGATGATGTGATCGCCGGCGGGCAGGCGTGCTTCCTCGGTACATTCGAAATTCGCCACGGCGTCACTGAGCAGAACCGAATCAATCTGCGTCGCGGGCTCGGTCCTGCATTTGGACTCCGCGAATTTGTCCGTATCGCGGCCGGACCGCGAGCCGAAGAACAAGGCATCCTGAGCCATCTCGGCCGAGGGGTAGGCGATCGTAAAGCACCTCGAATGCTCGATGGCCCCGACGGAGTAGTGCCCGCTCGCCACGGCAATCGCCATCATGAGCGGGTTGCCCGAGGCGAACATCGTCCAGCCCAGGGTGATGGGATTGGCCTTGCCGTGCTTGTCCCGAGCGATGGCGATGACGATCTGCTCGGGGTACTTGGTCTTAACCGCCTCGGCGAATTCCACCTGCTTTTGCATTGTTTTTCTCCCGGATGACTCTTAATGTTGGTTCGCGACAATGCCACCACCGCTTATTGTAGGGCATCAAACTGGGAATGCAACGGAACAACGCGAAGTGTGAGTGCCATGCTTACGCTCGCGCAGGCGTGGAAACAAGGAGAGTGACATGAGCACCATCGGCTTCATCGGCAGCGGCAACATGGCCGAGGCCCTCATCCGCGGCATCATCGCGGCCAAAGTTTACGCGCCGCCGAGCATCTTCATCAGCGATGTCCGCCAGGAACGGCTCGAAGAATTGGCCGAAAAATACGGCGTCATCCCATGTGACACGAATGTGCGGGTCGTCGAGCGGGTCGAGACCGTCGTCCTCAGTGTCAAACCGCAGGTCGTGAACGAGGCGCTGCAAAGCATTAAGAACGCTGGCAAGGGAGGGAAGCTGTTCATTTCCATCGCGGCGGGAATCAAGATCGCGAAGATTGCCGCTGTACTCGGCGAGATCCCCATCATCCGCGTCATGCCGAACACGCCGGCATTGATCGGCGAAGGCGCCAGCGCCCTGTTCGCCAACAAGCGAGCCAGGCCGCTGCTCGACCGGGCCCTGTCGATTTTTGCGGCGGTCGGCAAGGCGGTGGTTGTCGAGGAGGAAGGCTTGATTGACAGCGTGACGGCGGTCAGCGGCAGCGGACCGGCCTATTTCTTCCTATTGATGGAGGCCATGATAGATGCCGCGCTCGCGCTGGGACTGCCACCGGGTGTGGCAAAAGACCTGGTCCTGCAGACGGCCCGAGGAGCGGGCCTGCTTGCGACGGAGGCGGATAAAAACGGCGAAAGCCCGGCGGTGCTCCGGCGAAAAGTCACATCCCCCGGCGGGACCACCGAAGCGGCCCTCAAGGTATTCGCCGCGCATGACTTCCAGCGGCTCGTCAATGATGCCTTGAAGGCAGCCCGCGACCGGAGCCGGGAGCTATCCGGATGAGCTATCCGATAATGATCGCCCCAACGGGGCACTCATCGGCGGCCTGCTGCGCGGTCTCCTGGTACCGCTCGGGCACCTCGTCCACAACGACCGTGGCCATCTCGTCGCCCATCTCGAAGACTTCCGGGCAGGTGTCGCAGCAAAGTCCGCAGGCCGTGCACGTATCCTCGATTCTCACCTTCATACCAGACTCCTTTTCTAAGGACCGGCCCCTGACGCCCGACCATTCGGTGCATTCTCGAAGTCAATACGCCATCGGCCCGCCCTTGTCAACGGTGTTCCATGATTTTTCCAGGCCTGCTCCACTTGCGACTCGATCTCGGGAGGGAGCCCGCCTTTGAGTTCCGGATGCGTCTCAACCACCCGGAGGACGTCCGCAAGGTCCCTCTGCCACTTGCTCTTGCGGCGTTGCTTGTCGCGGAAAGTGACAAGACGCGGGCTTCTCTCGCCGACCATCTTGACTTGCCCGACCGGCCATGCTATGATCCCTGCTGTAAGCGAAGGAGAACCGGATGTCGGGAGTGCCAAAGACACATGCTCAAAAGATCGCAGCCGCGAGGCAGGCGGCCGCGGAAGATAAAGGGATTAGCGCGATTCTGGCAGTCGTTCCCACGGCGTGTTATACGGACAGGAAACCAGAACTCCGCATCCTATGCGGATCAGTCTAATTATTGGTAGGCGGCTCGGCGGCGGATACATGATCCTGGTTTCTTACACTTGTTGGAACCAGGACAACCCCTCTATAGCCCCCGAGACACACCTTTGCTGGGCCGAGATGCCTCGCCCGGAGGTGCTTAACTGGACGACGGATTTCTGCAACTCGGGTGAAGAATGGACGAAATAACGATTCCGAATTTGAACGAGCGAGCTCACTCCGCGCTCGCCGAGAGACTTGGCGACCCATCGGTTAAGCTGCATGGAGTCTTGGCGCCGTGCCCAAAGCCCGGCATGGTGCAAGTGTTGTGGCCATATGGGGAAGTCCTTGCGGCGCTTAAAGCCCACGACCGCTCGCGGTGTGACGACGTCTTTCATAAGGGCTATTTCTCCCTTCATGGATTCCTTTCGAGCTACCTGCGTTCCTGCCAACTCCTAGGCCTCTCCGTCAGCAGGCTGGAGCAGAGGCTAGAGGACGATCATCGGGAGTTGGAGGCTCGGGATCGCCGGGGTGAGAAGAGTTGGTCGGTGGAGATTGACCTAGAGGCACCTTTTGGTTATTTCCATGCCTCGGACGACGTTGCTATCCACCTCGACTCTTGCATATCGTATCTGAAAATCATTGCAGACGGGGTCGCGAAGACGCTCCCCTCGGTCTTCGGGGCTCCGCCCTTCACTGATTCAAGGGATAGCATAAACAAACTCTGGAATTATGCTCTCAAAGAGACCAGTAGCCCACTTGAAAGGGTGTTTAGCTCAAGGTCACGGGCTTGGCTCGACACTCTCTCGGCGGCGAGGGATAAGGTCGCGGGGGTCCGCGACGCTCGTGTCCACCATGGGGCTTGGTTTTCTCCCATAGGTCATTACGTAAGGCCCGGGCAAACCCGCATAACAATCCAGCAATCGTCCATAGGGAAGGAACGCCCCGGCTACCGCCCCGGGGAAATCATTAGAGGTTCGGTCGTCCACTCCCGTGACGTGATTTCCGACTTAGTCGCCTCGACGGATGGCTTTTTCTCGTTCCTGGACCACATCGTCCGCATGGCCACTGCACAAGACCTCGCCCTCAGCCCCGTTCGCGAGGCCTACTCGAAATCAGGTTACGTCTTGGCATTTGGCCCCTCAGATTTTCTGGGCTCGGTGCTTCCGGCGGTGTGAGCGGCTGTAAGAGGAGGGACGAGGGATCAGCCGTTGACCTAGGAGCCTGTCCGAGTAATCGTTGCCTGGGCAAGAGATCGTGTTATACTGCGGTGTGTTGCAGATGAGGGGTGCCACGTTTTCGGAGACTCACGGATGAGCAAGACCTATCGATCCTGGAATCC
>Ga0315289_10001631_pt1 | contig 34952 bp, 28 predicted proteins | sample YL17G11_40_MG_FD_203452 | JGI IMG/M metagenome (GOLD analysis project Ga0315289, IMG submission 203452) | Sediment microbial communities from Yellowstone Lake, YNP, Wyoming, USA - YL17G11_40 | ecosystem: Environmental > Aquatic > Freshwater > Lake > Sediment | place: USA: Wyoming | collected...
TTTCAATTACATCAACCCCTCTCCCTCAGCCCCTCCACCACCATCTCCGCCACCCTCCTCCCCGACTCGGGCCCCTTGAGGATCCCCCAGCACGAGTGGCCGCCGCAGACGTACAGGTTTTCCGTTCCGCGCACCCTGCTGATCACAGGGAGGCCGCCGCTGCCCGGAGGGGGCAAGGGAAGATAACAGCCTTGCTCCGCGACGAGCTCGCAGTTCCCGGGGCCGAGGGCGGCGGGGGAGACGGCCGCTGCCATCTCCCGGAGCATCGCCGTTCGCTCGGGGTCGAAAGAAGGAGCGGAAGAAGAGGAGCTGCTCCTTTCCTCCTCGACGGCGGCGACGGCGGAAATCGCGACGGGCGGGAGAGGCGCGTCGTCGCTCTCGCCGCAGACGTAAACTGTCCCGTCGCCCCTCGGGTAGAGCTCCGGCTCAGCGACCCTGTCGCGGCGAGCCACGGCGGCGAAGACCGCCGTGGCGCAGACGACGGGAGGCGCCTCTCCCTTCTTCCCTGCTGCTCCCCCTCCCCCTCCCCCGCCTCCTTCCCCTCGCCGGGGCGCCAGGATCACGCTGTGCGCCCGCTGGGCCGAGACCTCGGGAAGCGACACCCCGCGCGGGAGCTCCCAGCCGCGCGCCGCGTGCCCCAGCCAGGGCCCCAGCGCCAGCACGACGGCGTCGGCCGGGAGCTCCCTGTTGTCCAGCAGCGAGACGCCCCCGACGACGACGGCGGCGGCGGCAGCGGCGCTCCCTTTCGGCGACGAAGAAGAGGAGCTCTCGACGAACGAGAGGCCGCACACTTCGGCGCCGAGCTCGAGGGCAGCCCCCGACTCCTCCGCGAGCCTCTTGGTGAGCAAGCCAGGGTGCACCTGCGCCGTCGTCGACTCGTCTCCCATCTCCGAGAGGCGGGAGGCGTCCGCGGAGAGCCAAGGGGGCGCGAGCGTGGGCGGGGATTTGGAGCTGGAGGGAGGGGAGGGCTCTTTCCGCGTCATGGAGAACGACGCCGCCACGGTCCTCATGCGGCGGTACCCTATGGCTTCGGCGCCAAACTCCCTCGCCAGCTCCGCGTGCAGGTCGAACCCGGCGCGCATCAGCGGGTCCCGCGACCAGTCGCGCGCCAGGAACCCGCCGGCCTTGCCAGACGCCGCCGACGCGACAGAGTTAGCAGCGTCGACGAGCGTGACTCGCAGAGAAGGGTCTGCTCGGCGCAGGAAGAAGGCCGCGGAGGATCCCACGATGCCTGCGCCGACGACGACGACGTGGCGCTGGCTTCGAGAGGAGGGGGAGGAGGTCGGGGTCGGGCAGCCGGTCGAGGCAGCGGCGTTTGATGCCATCGCCGCTCTCTTCGAAGCTCTCTCCTCTCGCTCCCTCCCTCTTTCTGCGGAGCTCTCTATTTTCCACGGGGCTCTGAGCAGGGGAGCAGCCTGGGGGATACTCTGCTGCTCCCAGAGTTTTTCGAATCAGACTGAGAGGAAGCGAGCGAGAGAAACGAGGAGGAAGAAGAAGACTTGGATTGAGATATCGCCAGAGGGCAATTTCTAGACGGGCGACGGAGCGAGCGGAAAATCACAACGGAAGAAAAAAATCAATCGAATGGAAGCCTTCCGCGCCGCCAAGGCGGCCGCCGCCGCCGGGGGCGCCGCCCGCACCGCGGCCCCATCGAAAGAAGAGCTCCGACGTTTGAAGTCCGCGCGAGACGCGGCAGCCGCCGAGGCCGAGGCGGAGAGGAGGAAGCGAGCCGACGCCGAGGCGATGCCGGCGCCGCCGCCGAGAGCAGCAGCGGCCGTAGCAGCAGCAGCAGCAGCGCCGGCGACGGCGGCGGGGGGGCAGCACCAACCCCCCGCCGCCGCAGGCGCCGCCAAGTTCAGCGCCGCGTCGCAGCTCTCCAGAGACGTGGGCGACAGCGACTCGGCCCTAGGCGGCGAGAAGTCCGACGCGAGGACCCTCGGAGGAGGCGCAGGAAAGAGGAGGCCCGCGCTCCCCTCGGACTTTCTCGGCGCGACGGGCGAGTCGGGCGTCGACGCGTCGGCCAGGGACGACGGCGGCGACGGCGACGACGATGCCTCCGTCGCCGCCGTCGCTGCCGCCGGAGGGCGCTTCGCCGCGCCCCCTGCGCCGAAGCGCCCCCGCGCCGACGCCCCTTCTTCCGCCCTCCCCCCCGGCTTCTTCGACGACGACGCTGCCGGAACTCCGGCGAGCCTGAGGCCGGGGTTCGTCCCCGGCGCGCCTGGCGCGCCCGGCGCGCTCGGCGAGGGCGAGGGGAGCAGCCACCCCGCGGCGGAGGGAGCAGGGGGCGCCGGCGGCAGGAGGCCCCCCAGCGGCGAAGGGAGCAGCGGGCTCGCGTCGCTGCAGAGGCCCCCGCTGCCGCAGCAGAGGGCCCCTGCTGCGGGGGCTCTCCCCGAGGGGTTCTTCGACGACGACGAGAAGGAGAAGAAGAGGAAGAAGCAGAAGAAGGAAGGAGGAGGAAAGACGACGGGCGGCGGCGGCGGCGGCAACGGCGGCGACGACGATCTTGCGGCTTTCTTGGCAGAGGTCGAGGAGGAGGGACAGGAGCAGGAGGCGGCGAGACCCGGCCCCGCTGCTGCCCCCGGGGAGGGCGCGGTCGAAGGCGAGGAGGGAGAGGCGATTGCCGCCGCCGTTGCTCCTCCCTCATCTGCTGCGACGGGGAACAAGAGCGCCGCGGGCGAAAACAACGAAGAGGAGGAAACGGAGGAGGACCGCGAGCAGGCCTTCCGCCGAGCCAGGCTCGCCGCGCTGCGACGCGGGGAGACGCGCGGGATCGAGGTGTCCGAGGCGCTGTCTGACGCGCAGAGGCAGCTGGCGGCGGTCGCTCCTGGCGCTGCTCCTGCTGCTGCTGCCGTCGAGAGCAGCAGCGGCAGCAGCGACGACGAGGGCGACGACGGCAGCGGCGGCGACCTCGACTGGAGGAGCAAGGGGATTTGAGGTGGCCTTTCGTTTCTCCCGGTTTTCTTCGTATCGTCTCTCTGTACCATTCGCAATCGCAAGCAGGCTCTCTTTGTAAATGAATCAACGCTCTGTTTCTCGCTGCAAAGTGCAAAATGAAGAATTTAAAGGCTGTTTTTTTTTGTCTTTGACAAAATCTCGCAGCAACCAGAAAACAACTCTCTCTCCCCCCCCTCCCTCTCTCTCTCTCTCTCCCCTCCTTCTCTCTCTCTCTCTCTCTCTCTCTCTCTCTCCCCTTTCATCCCTTCTCACGCCGTGATGGCCAGCAGCGCCGCGGTCACGGGCGGCAGGCTCGCCAGCACGGTGGCCGCGACGCCGATCAGAGCGTACCCGAGAGCGCAAAACGGCAAAGCATCGGGCTCGCTCCTCGCCAGCGCTGCGGTGCCCAAACCGTGCGCGGCCCCCGCCGTCGCGAGCCCGCGCGCGATCGGGTCCCGGTACCCCGCGGCGTCGAGAAGCGCCTGCGCGCAGTTGGCTCCCAGCAACCCTGTCAGCACGACTCCCGCCGCGGCGATCGACGCGGGCGCCCCAAGCGCCTCGGCGATGGGAAGGGCGAGCGCGACGGTCACCGACCTCGGCACGAGCGCCCTCGAGATCTCGGGCGACAGGCCGAGGACCTGGCGCGCGGCGGCGGCCGTCGCGAACATCGAGAAGGCCGCGGAGCCGACCGCCGCGCCGCCGATCTCGAGCCTGTGCCTCGCGATCAGGCCCCGCTGCGCGTGGATGCGGAAGCCGTACGACAGGATGACGACGCCCAGCAGCGACATCAGCACGTCGCCCGCGCCCGCCGCGGCGCCGCCGGCGCCCTTGGTCAGGTACGAGGCCAGCGCGGCCTCGTAGCCGCGGCCCGTCGCGGCGCCGACGAGCGCGACCGCGGCGTTGGCCGCCGCGGCGCAGCTGATGACGGGGTGGACGACGGCGCGGAACGCGGCCGGGGCGGCGACGCCGGCCAGGTACCCCAGGACGGTCGAGGCGAGCGAGAAGAGCAGCACGGCCTGCGGCGCCGCCGCGGGGCCCGAGGCGGCGAGGGCCGCGCCGGAGCAGGCCGCGACGGCGCCCCAGCCCACGTAGTGCCTCCGGGAGAAGGGCGCCGGCGCGTCCGAGGGCGGCGGGGCGCCCAGGGGCGTCTTCGCCGCGCTGCGGATCGCGACGGCGACGGCGGCCGTCGCCAGCAGCGTCGCCGGCATGCCGAGCACGACGACCGCGAGCATCTTGGCCAGGTCCGACCCCGGGATGCCCCTGACGGCCAGCGGCAGGACCACGAGCGAGGGCACGTAGAAGAGCGGCAGCCAGCGGGAGACCCAGTCGAGCCCCGGGGCGGCGAGCTGCTGGGCCCGGTCCGCGGCGCGCGGGCTCGCGGCGCCGAGCGCCGAGAGCGCCGCGATGATCAGCAGCATGCCGACGAGGGCCGGGGGGAACGAGAGGCCGACCTCCTTGGCTCCCGCCTTGAGGGCGCTGTCGCAGGCGAAGAGCGTGCCCACGAGGGCGAGCTTGGGGCCGTACTCGGTCGCAGCGGCGGCCAGAGACGAGAGGGCGCCGGACAGAGAGAAAGGGGAGGAGCCGCGGCCGCCGCTACCTCCCTTGGCCATCATTTCGGCGAGGGGGTTGGCGAATCTCCTCTTGCGCCTCCAGGCAGAGATCCAGGCTCGGGCCTCGGCGACGTTGGGGGCCACGTCCCTTGAGGAAGGGGTGGAGACGAGGGCGGAGGCGCCGGAGCGGGTTCGCCTGTAGAAGTGAAGAAAGAGAGTGAATTTTCATTTTTTTTTCAGTTTTTTTTTGGGGGGGGGGGGAGTCGACGCTTTGCGGCCTCCGGTTCTCCTTCTTGTTGTTGTTGTGTCTCCGTTTTTTTTAGAAGGGCGAAAACAAAGAAAACGCACCAGGCCTCGATCCACGCGCGGGCCTCTGTGGCGTTGGCTGCTGCGATCGCGGTCGCAGTCGCGGTCTCCGGGGCGGCCGAAGAGGAGGCGACGACGGCGGGACGGCGGGGAGTAGCGGGAGCGGCTGCTGTTTTTTTGTTTTGATCGATCGAATTCGTTCGGTGGAGGGCCGGAGCACGGTCAGGGGAGGCTCAGACCTCGGGAGGGGGCTCAGGCCCTCGTGTCGAGCCCCATGTGGTGCGAAGAGGCTCGGGGAAAAGGAAGAGAGCACAGGGAGGGAGCGGTAGCGACAGGGACGAGAAGGGTGCAGCGGAAGGAGAAGTCAAGACCAAGCTCGTCGATCGTTGGAGATAAAAAAGAAAATGCTTTGAAATGTCGAGCAGTTTTGAAGCCGGTATGCCATCTTCCACGCCTCCAATCGCTACGACGGATCCGCACGCGCCTCTTCTTTCCCCGTCAACCGAGCATCAGGCGAAAAAAGGACCCGAGGCGAGGCTCTATCGCAATTGGGGAGAAGGAGAAAGAGAAGAGCAACAAAACAAAACACGCACAGAAAGACTTTGTCGTTGAGCCCGCAAAGGGAGCCCTCGTGTGGATCCTTTGCGCGCGCCCCGTGGAGTGGGAGGCCGTGGGGCGCATATGAAGCTTCTGAGAGGGAGGAAAGGGGGGCGATCGGGCGCGATTCAATGGAGAAAGTCGCGTTCGAAAGTGCTCGGCAAAGGAAAAACCAAAAAAGTAAGAAAAATCCAAGCCAAAGCGGCCAAACAAGAACTCTCACTTTCTTCTTCTTCTTGCTGTCTCCTTCTTCCTCTTCCTCCTTCCAGTCCAGCAGCAGCACGGCCGTGATGCAGCGCTCCCTCGCGCGAAACGCGCGCGTCGGCGTCGTCGTCTCCGGCGGCGCTCCCAGCGTGCGGCCCGTCGCCTCGGCGGGGGGAGCTCCCCGAGGAAGAGGCTGCGAGGCCCTTGCCAATGCTCCGTCGCCTCGAGTCCTCCAGCTCGCTCCTTCTTCTCTCCTCCGCCGCCGCCGCTCTCCTTCCCTGATCGCCCGCGCCTCGGAAGACGGAAGCAACAGAAGCGGAGGTTCCGACGACGACGAAAAGGTGAGAGAGTCTATTTGAGTGATAGAGAAGAGAAGGGAAGAGATGTCGACTCAATTGCCGGCGTCGTGGTTCGATCTCAACCTCCCCGACCTCAACTAAAAACCAAAAAAAATCCTCCAGATCGAGTTCGGCTACACCCGCAAGGACGTCATCCTCATCGGCGGCGGCGTCTTCGCCGCGGGCTACGCGATGTACTATGGCCTCCAGGCCGCCGGCGTCGAGCAGGGAATGGCGGGGAACTACGTGCAGCTGATCATCTTCTGCCTGCTGTGCTTCGGCTGGGTCGGCTCCTACCTCTGGCGCGTTGCCTCTAAGAACATGAGCTACGCGAAGCAGCTGGAGCAGTACGAGAACGCGGTGATGGCGAAGAGGCTGGAGGAGATGCCCGAGGCCGAGCGGGCGAAGCTGCTGGCAGAGGCCGAGGAGGAGAGCGCCGCCGCTGCCGCCGCCGCCGCTGCCGCGTCGAGGGGCGGGAGCGGTGGAGGAGGTCGCTAGGAAAAGTTTTTCGTTTTTCTACTCTTGTTTGTAAAATTCTACCCACCCACCCACCCACCCCACGCGTTCTTTCCAATTCGATAAAAGAGGCGTTTGAGTCCTATTCTAGTTCTACAGAGCGACGAACGACAGGGAGAAAGAAGAAAAAGGAGGGAAAAAGTGCTTGACGACGATGACCCCCTCTTCCTCCTTTCCTCCTTTCCCTCTTCCCCCGCTGCCCCCGCTGTTCCCGTCGAGCGCATCACTCCTCCTTTGCCACTCGCCGCCTCTCCAACTCTCGCCTGGTCATCCTCTCGTCGAACGCACGCAGCAGCTCCTTCTCCGCCTCCTTCGCTGCCTCCTCCTCCCGGAGCTCCTCCGCCGTTCCGGGCAGAGGCGCGACGTCGACGGCGGCGCTCGCGGCGTCGGGGCCGCCAGAGCCGGCCTCGCGTCCAAAACGGCCGACAGAGAAGGAGCCGACCCCTGCGGCGACGACGGTGCCGACCGCGGCGGCGGCTGCCAGCGCGGCGAGCTGCGCCGCGAGCAAGACCCCAAGGCCGGTGAGGGCCGCCACGGCCGCCCCCGCGGCGGCCACGAGCGCCAGGGGCCCCAGGAGAAAGGAGAACATCGTGAATGCGACCGCGGCGAACATCAGAGCGGCCGGGAGCATCAGCAGCGGCAGGGCGAGGAGGGACAGGAGGCCGCCGGGGACAAGGAGGACTGCGGCGGCGAGCGCCGCTGCGCCGGCAGGGAGGAGCTGCCGGGCGAGGAGCTGCTGCTGTTGGCTTTGTTGTTGTTTTCTTTGTTCGTTGTTGTTGCTGCTCCTCTGTTGCCGGGGGTCCCGGCTTTTGTTGCTTTCGTAGGAGGCGGTGGCGGCGACGGCGGAGGAAGAGGGAGACAGAGAGGAGCGGAGTCGGAGTCGGCCGACGACGCGACAGAGCGTCGGCGACGACGAATGCGTGCGATTCCCCCCCGTCGCCCTGGTCAGCAGCATCGGCGCGTGCCTCTGTGTGGGGGCACAGGGCATCATCTCGGGCTGTTCTTGAAGGAACGCGAGACGGAAGCAGACGCGGGAGAAGGTGGCTCGAAAACGAAGCTCGCAAGGGATCGAAGGGGCCTGCTGTCCGCGGCTCCGTCTCTGCAACTGTGACTCATGTTCATTGCGGTGTTTTGCATTTCACGTTTTCAAAAAACCTTCGCTCCCTCAAAACATGAACCTCTTCAGCTCCCCGTCCTGCTCAAAGGGCCGCATCAGGAAGACGCGCACAACGGCGGCGAGGACTCCGACGTAGAGGAGAAGAGCAAGCGCGAGCTGCCCCGGAGAAGGCGGCGGCGCGGGAGCAGGAGAAGAGGGCGAGGGGCGGCCTCCTCCTCCCCCTCGGCCCCCCCTCCCGGCGGGCGCCGCCCCCGCGAGCGCCGCGACCGCCACGGTCGGGGTGAAGTACCGGAACTCGAGCAGCGGCGACGGCACGAGCGAGAGCGCCGCGGCCAGCGCGAACCCCAGGAACCACGCTCGGGGGAACCCGTTCGTCGCCGAGGGGGGGGAGGGGGCGCCGGTCAGGAGGCGCCGGAGCCACGCAAACGCCGCGGCGCCGGCGAGGGCCGTCGCGGCGGTCCTGCCCGCGGAGCCGACGGGCCCGAGCAGCCTGCGGGCCAGCCTCCAGGCGTAAAACGAGAAGTGCCGGTTGTCTGAGATCAGGAAAGGGTGCTCTATGGTGCCGTGCGCTGCCGCGAGCCAGGCGAAGCAGAAGAGCGAGAGGAAGGAGCGGAGCCCCCGCACGTTGGGCCGGAGCGCGACGCTCTTGCCGCCGCCGCCGCGCCCGCCGCGCCGGCTGCTGCTCGCCCGCGCCCCCCCTTCCTCGGCCTCCCCGACCGCCACGGCCCGCACGGGCGAGATCTCGACCAGCGCGGAGACGACGTCCGCCCCGCGCCCCAGGGCGGGGAACAGCGCCAGGAACGCGAAACACGAGGCGTAGAGCGCCTGCGCCCAGTGCGCCGACACGGCGTGGTTCTCCCTGTCGCCCAGGGCCAGGGAGCCGCCGTTCCAGCGCACGAAGGCGGCGGACGCGAGCAGGGGGATGAACAGAGGGAAGCAGCCGGAGAGGACGCGGCGGAGGACGCGCGCTCGGTTCTCGAGGAGCGCCGCGGCGACCGCGGCGGCCTCGCGGAGGATCGTCGGCGGCGGAGGCGAGGGGCTGCCGCCGCCCTGCTCCCCTTGTCCGCCTCCTTCTCCTTCGCTCCGCCGCTGAAACAGGGTCAGCTCCCTCAGCGCTGCGTCCCCGAGGATGAAGCAGCACCACACGGCGCTCGTCTGCCTGAACGAGAGCGCCACCAAAGAAAAGGCCGCAGACGGCCAGTAGCGCCTCCGCAGAGAGAAGGCCCAGGAGCCTAGGATGGCCGCCAGCGCCCCGACGTCCGTGTAGAAGAGAAAAGAGTAAAAGGCGTGTGTCGGGAGCAGAGAGACGAGGGCGGCCGCGGCGAGCGTGAGCGGGTAGCCCCGCGCAGCGAGCCGGGCGTTCTCCTCGACGACGACCGTCTCCGTCGTCACGCCGCCGCCACCCGGTCTCTTCCTCTTCGTCTTCGTCCAGGAGACGAAGTGGAGCCCTCGGTGGACAGCCGCCGCGGCGACGAAGCAGGCGACGGACAGGAGGACGTTGAGCGAGCGCAGGCTGGTCGTCGTGCAGAAGTCCTCGAGGGGCGGGAGAGGAAGAGGAGACCGTCGAAAGGACGGGGAGGAAGAAGAGGAAGAGGGGGGCAGCAGGCGCCGCCGGAGCGCCGCCGCGGCCCGCAGCGCGCGAGCCCATCCCACCGCGAGGACGTAGAGCCCTGGCGGGGTCGTGATCTTGGGGTCCCACTCTCGCCACCGCCCCTCGCAGTAGGCTCGGGTCTGGTTGACGTGGAAGGTCTCGTCCTGTTTTGCGTGTGATTTTTTTTCTCGAGGTGAGCAGGGGGGGGAGGTCGAGGTGAGTTGGGGAGAGGGGAACACAAAGCCTTTCTTTTTTCTCTCCTCCTGTTTTTCTACCGCCCAACGAACGAACGAACCATGTAAGCCTCGGGGGCAAAGACGGAGAACATGATTGAGACGAGGGCGAGCCCCGCGGCGAGGGCCGCGCTGTCGAGGGCGAGCGAGGGAGGAGGCGGAGGTGGTGTCGGCGGAGGAGGCGGTCCGAGAGGTGGTCGAGGTCGATCGGCGACGGTGTTTGCTCCGTCGTTCGCTCCCCCGCCGCTGGCGCCTGGCCTGACCGCTGTGGCGCCGCTCCTGCCCGATGCGGAAGCAAGAGCTCCGTTCTGTCGTCGAGGATGCATCGATTCGATCCAGGACAGGACAGGAGTGGTAGGAGAAGCGGCTCCTTGTCGAAGGAGCGGTCTGGTCCAATGAATTCAATCCGAGAGTGGAGAGCGAGCGAGAAGGAAAAAAGGTTTCGCTCGAGTTCGTTTTTCTTTCTTTCGTCTCGCTCTATCGCACATACACACACTCTCTCTCTTTGCGCTCCTTGACAACGAGCTTAATTGTGCTTTTATTCTGAATTCTTTCCTTGAGCGAGAGTCCTTCCGCTGCACGTTCCAGAAAAGACGCTCCAAAGGCGGCTAGCTTTAGCTTTCCTCTTTTCAAAAAGAGAACAGAAATGATGGCGTCAACGATGTCAACGGCAACGTCAAGCCGCTCGCTCTCCGCTCGCTCCTCGCGCGCTCGGGCCACGGAAGGGCCGCGCCTCGTCGGTGAGTGTCACGTTTGGTTTCATATATGTATCCAAATGCAGAACTGAGTGATCAAAGCAAAGAAAAAGGAGGAAAAGAGGACTACTAGAGCCGGTGCTTGACGACAAAAAAAAGGGCCGCCGAAGAATCGGCGAACCCCCTCTTGTTAACCTAATGGGTTTGGCCGTGGCGCCCTGAGGCCGCGCTTCGTTTTGCGTTTCATTCGATGGAGAAAAAGAGTGTGGATGTATTCTCTCGAGTAGGAATTGGGAGAATACAGGCTACCGCGAGCTCGCAAGCTCGCGAATCGAGGGCAGCAATTCTCGACAACTAGGACGGCCAAGAAGGGCGCGAAGGAGGGGAAAAAACTCACCCTCGACCCTCAACACCTCAAAAAACTCCTCAAAACAACTCCAAGTCGCTTCCGCTGCTGCTGCTTCTCCCGCTGCCGCTCCCTCGCCGCGAACCACGGGAAAGGCACTCGTTGGCTGCGTTTCCAGGAGACGAGCCGTGATTAAAGGCCCCCCCTCCTCCTCCTCTTCCTCCTCCTCCTCCTCCGTCGCCGCTGCGGCCGCCACTCCGACCTCGGCCTTCGACATTCCAGCTGCCCCCATCCTGATCCCCGCCGGTCCCTGGACCGTCCTCGAAGGAGGAGGCGTCTGTGCCGCGAAAGGTTTCCTCGCCAACGGCATGGCGGGGGGGCTCCGCGCCTCGGGGCCGAAGGCCGACCTCGCCCTCGTTGCCGTTGACCCGAGTCTGCCGCCGGCCGCGGCCGCCGGCGTCTTTACTAAAAACGTGATGTGCGCTGCGCCCGTCACCTTCTGCCGCAGGGCCTTGGAGAAGTCGACGACGGCCCGCGCGGTGCTCATTAATGCCGGGCAGGCCAACGCCGCAACGGGCGACTTAGGGTACGCGGACTGCGAGCGGAGCGCCTCCGAGCTCCAAAAGGCCCTCAAGTCCTCAGGCGACGAGTCGCTGCTGCTGCTGTCCACGGGGGTGATCGGGCGCAGGATCAAGATGGAGCCGCTCGTGCAGTCCCTACCTGCGCTGGTCAAGGGTCTGGGGGCGACGGCGGAGGACGCGCTGCACGCCGCCGTGGCGGTGACGACGACGGACCTGGTCTCCAAGAGCGCAGCGCTCGAGGTGAGAGGGTTTTCCCTCTCTTTTCTGCGTTTTTTCTCTTCTTTCTGTCTTCCTCCTCCTTTCTCAAAGCGCGCGGCAGCAGCCGTTTTGGGGGATTAAGCGTGGCGGGAGACCCGGGCGTATCGTTTGCTTGCGACTGCTGAGCGGGAGAGGGGAGAAGAAAGAGAAAGAAACAAAGTGTGGGCGAGTTCAGCATCGGAGAAAAAAGAAAGGGTTGCTGAGCCACAAGGGTTGAGATTCATTTACTTCAACTTTTTCTTTCCACCCCCTCGACTCATTCGTTCCTCCTCGCCAACTCTTCTCTTCCTTTCTCTTTCACCCCACCCACCAAACGCACACAACAGATCGACGTCAACGGCGCCAAGATCCGCGTCGGGGGCTTCGCGAAAGGATCCGGGATGATCCACCCCAACATGGCGACGATGCTCGCGGTCGTCACGACCGACGCGGCCGTCGAGCCGGGGCTCTGGAGGAGCATGCTCCGCGCCGGGGCCGACGCGTCGTTCAACCAGATCAGCGTCGATGGCGACACGAGCACCAACGACACCGTCATCGGCCTGGCGAGCGGCGCCGCGGCCGGGGCCGCGAAGATCAGCACGCCCGCAGACGCGGGCGCCGCGGCGCTGCAGGCGGCGGTCACCGCGCTGCTGCAGGGCCTGGCCAAGTCCATCGCCTGGGACGGCGAGGGGGCCACCTGCCTGCTCGAGGTCACCGTCTCCGGGGCCGCCTCCGACGCCGACGCGCGCCTGGCCGCGAAGGCGGTGGCGTCGAGCTCGCTGACGAAGGCGGCGGTCTTCGGCCACGACCCGAACTGGGGCCGCATCGCCTGCGCGGCCGGCTACTCGGGCGCCGCCTTTGACCAGAACGACCTCGACGTCTCGCTGGGCGAGATCGGGCTCATGCGGTCCGGCCAGCCCCTGGAGTTTGACGCGAAGGAGGCGTCGGGCTACCTCAGGGAGACGACGGCGGTGCACGGCACGGTCGAGGTGAAGCTGCGCCTCGGGGAGGGGCCCGGACTGGGGACGGCCTGGGGCTGCGACCTGAGCTACGATTACGTCAAGATCAACGCCGAGTACACGACGTAGAGTTTTGATTTCGCTGGTGCAAGAGAGAGCGAGTCGAAGGAGAGGGAGCGGGAATTGGAGGGGGAGAGAGAGCGGGGTTTGGAGTGTAATTCGGTGAAGCGAGAGAGAGAGAGAGAGTGAGGGGAGAGAAGGGAACAGGTCACTGAGTCACAGGAGGTTGAAGTTTTTTTTCTCGGCCACGACGGCCAACTTCTCAACACTTGCAATCCAATTCTACTTCTTGCAGCATTCGACTGCTTTCACAGCCCCCTTTTCGAATCCGACTCGCCGTCATGAACGGACTCACTGCTGCCCACGCGCCCACGCCCACGGCGGCGTACCTGAAGCAGAAGGCGCAGAGGCGCAGCGCGAGTACCTCGCTGCATCGATCGACGCCGGCGGCAATCTCGGCCTCGATGCTGTCGCCGTCGACCTCTTCGTCCTCGTCCTCCTCCTCTCGCCGAAGCCTGCTCTCGTCCCCGGCGTCCAGGGCGACCGCGCCCCTCAGAAACGCCGCCGCCGCGGCGCTCTCTCGCAGAAACTCCAGGAAATCGGGCCCTTCCCTCGTCGCTCCTCGCGCCGGCGGCGACGGCGACGACCGCTCCGACGCGCCGCTCGAGCGCGCCCTGGCCGCGGCGCCGTACCTCTTCCCGCTACTCGACGGGCTGCGGTACGGCCGCTTCCTCTTTCGACAGTACCCGATCACGCAGGCCATGGTCTCGCCCCTGGCCCCGCTGGCCCAGATCTACTACACCGTGCCCTTCGCGTCCCTGATCCTCTTCTTCGCGATCTACCTGGGACTGGTGCAGCAGACGGACCGCTGGTCGAAGTTCGTCAGGTTCAACGCCATGCAGGCGATCCTGCTGGACATCCTCCTGATCCTGCCCGGGGTCATCGAGTCCGTGTTCAAGGCCCCGGCCTACGGCGCGGGCCTGCAGGTGTACATCTCGCTGTACAACACCGTGTGGCTCTTCTGCCTGGCGACGTTCGCCGCCGGCGTGTTTGGCGCCCTGGTGCTGGGGAAGACGGTGAGGCTGCCGCTGGTGGCAGAGGCAGCCGACCAGCAGGTGAGGTATTGAGAGAAGAAGGAAAAATTGGCTTTTGAAGGAAGAGAAAGAGGGAGGGAGAAGAGAGAAAAGAGAGAGAGGAGAGAGATGCGCGCGCGAGAGAGTTTTTTTTTTTTTTTTGTAAGGACCTCGACCTCGATCACATGTCGCTTTTTTTTCCTCCGTCTTCTACCTCTCCTCAAGCGCTAAAAAAAAACAATGTCCGGAACCGGAAAGACCGAGGAGGAGATGCACGCCACCCGTGTCGAGGCCGGAAAGAGTGAGAACGGAATCTTTGGGGACCTCTGCGAGAGCGGCGGGGGAGAGGCGGCGCGGCGCGGCGCGGCGCGGGAAGCTTCTGAGAAGAAAAGGAAAGAGGTCGTCGTCGGCGTCTTTGTCGCCGTCTGGCGCGTTTTTCCCCTCACTTTTTTTTTACCTCCAACCATCCCTCTCGAAACCAACAGAGGCCGCAGCCACCAGGGAGGAGAAATACGGCGAACACCCAGGTACTGTCTCTGCTCTTCGTTTTTAAAGCGGCGCGGGGAAGAAGAAGAACGGAAAGAGAGGAAGGAAAATATAAAAACCTCACCTACCCGACCACTTTCCTCTCTATAAACAAACGTTAAAATGGCCTCGAGAAGGACCAGGAGGCGACGCGCGAGCGCACTCCGGAGGAGGCGAAGGAGATCGCCAGCAAGTGAGTGCTTTAGGCGTCGCGAGTCGCGCGCGCCAGAGATCCCTTCGCTGCAGCTTCCTTTTTCCATTTTTTTCCATTTTTTCGTTTTTCGCCTCCCTCACCCCCATCACCACCACCCTCAAACAAAAACTTCTTCTCCTTCGTTACAAAATAAAAGGACCGCCGAAACGCGAGCTGAGAGCTACGGAGAGGAGCGCCACACCGGCGGCGAGGAGAAGTGAAGGAGAGAGCGAGCTTTTCTTTTGATCGTTGAGATTTGTTTTAGTTTCTTGTTTTTTTGTTTCGAGCGCAACAAACAGCCGCCTCTTTCTTTCTTTTCTCCAGGCCTCTGAATCGTCTGATTCGTCTCTTCGGGCTCGGGGCGCTTCATGGGAGCGAGAAAGGGAACTGGTGGGGGCAAGGGGGTCGCTGTTCCAGAAAAAAAGTGTAAAAATCTGGAGAAGAGAAAGGATTTTTCACTGGAAAAAAACAAACTTCTTTTCTCCCTCTCCTTCGTCTCTCCCTCTGTTTCTAAAATTATCTCGCGCATCAAAAAGCAAGAAAAAGAGAAAGACTAAAGCTGGAGGTAAGCCAAAGCGGGAGGGAGAGACGACGATGAGAAATCGTTGCTGGCCGCCGCCGCCGTCGTCGCTGCCGCCGCTGCGGGCACCTTTGGCTTCGGCCTCGGCTTCCTTTTCGCCTTCGTCTGCTGCTGCTGCTGCTGCTGCGGATCCTGCGGCGCTTGAATCGGCTGCTGAGTCTGCTTCCTTTGCGTCTGAGGCGGAGGGTTCTTGGGCCTGGGCATCGGCGGAGGCGAGTCGCTGGACTCGGGCAGGAGCTTGCTTTCCGGCCTTGACGTCGGCGAAAGCGGCGGCGGCTGTTTCTTCGGTCCCCTCTTTGTCGGCGCCGCCGCAAGCTGAGGATGCTGCTGCTGCTGCTGCTGCTGCTGAGGCGGCTGAAAAACCCCAACCCCACCAACCTGAGCCGAGAAAGGAGGGGGCTGCGGCGTCGTCGCCTGCCTTCTCGGAGGCGGCTGTCGTTGCTGTTTCTGCTGTGCCGGAGAGAGCCCCGACGGCGGCGCCGCCGTTGGCCTCTGCTGTCGCATCTGCTGCGGCTGCTGCTGAGCCCTTTGCTGCGGAGCAGCGCCGCTCCTCTGCGGCGGAGCAGCACCGCCCCCTCCTCCTCCCCGGCCTCCCGTCGCCAGCGTCAGCGCCTTCCCGCCGAACAGCTGCCTGAAGACCCCCCTCGCGTCGGGGGGCCCCCGCTTGCCCCCGGCGGCGACCGGGCAGCAGCATGCCAGCAGCGCCTCCGCGCCCTCGCTCGCCGCCTCGGCCATCCGGTCCCTCTGCGCGCGGCCCAGCGCCCTGGCCGTGTTGTCGCCCCAGTCTGCCGGGTCCTCGACGGCCGCGGCGCACGCCTTCGTCCCCCAGGCCCCGGGCGAGAACGCGCCCTCCCACACGCTGGCTCGGACGCGGGCGCGGGCGCGGGCCGAGTCGCGCCAGTGCGCCATCGAGCAGGAGAGGCCCGCGAGGAAGCGGGCGAGGAGGGCGAGGAGGTCCTCGGGCACGGGTCCCGAGGGGGAAGGCGGCGGTGACGGCAGCGAGGAAGAAGAAGAAGAAGAAGAAGAAGAAGAAGAAGAAGAAGAAGAAGAAGAAGAAGAAGAAGAAGAAGAAGAAGAAGAAGAAGAAGAAGAAGAAGAAGGGGAGGCGCCTGGGGCGGCAGCGTCGTCGGCAGCTCGCTTTTGGCGCGCGTCCGCCGCGTTCCGCCGCAGCGTCGCCAGCGCCCTCTCGGCGTTGTCCTGCAGCACCCCTCCGGCGAGCGGCCTGCGCTGCTCGAGCGGCAGGAAGAGGTGGCGGACGACGCGATTGTAGCAAGATTTGCCGCCGCCGCTGCCGCGCCCGCCGCCGCCGCCGCCGCTGCTCTCGTCTTCGCCGTCCTCCTCCTCCCCCTCCTCCTCCGCTCCCTCCTCCTCCGCCTCGGCCCTCTCGAGGCCCATCAGCTCGCGCATCGGCCTCACCTCTCCGGTCATCTGCAGGTGGAAGAGCGCCAGCAGCGTGATCGAGAACGAGTTGAGCCCGGCGCTCGAGGCGTCGGCGAGGCCGGCGGCCCTAGCCCAGGCTTTCGCAAGCCGCACGAGCGCCGCGCCGCTCGGCTCGAGTCCGCCGCCGCCGCCGCCGCCGCTTCCGCGCTTTCCCGCCGCCGCAGCGACGGCCTCCCCGACCGCGGCGCTCTTCCAGTTCGAGTCCCTGCCCCCCACAGAGATGTCGCACTTGATCCCGGTACGCCAGTGCACGACCTTCGCGATCGGAACCCGCGCGTGCAGGATCAGCTGCGGCCTCGGGCTGCCCGCGATGACGCCGACGCGCCCGAGCTCCTTGACGAACCGAGTCAGCAGCTCCGCCTTGTCCTCGCGGCGCAGGTGCTTGAGCGTCCCCGAGGCTGCGACGCTCGGGTCGAACGGCCTGTGCGGCCACGCGTCGTCGAGCTCGACCGCGAGGTCGAGGTCCCCGTGCGGGGAGCAGAGCCCCGAGACAAAGGAGCCGTAGGCCACGGCGCGGTAGCGGGGCAGCAGCGCCGGGCTCGGGCCCGACGCGCCCGGGATCGGGAGAGAGACGTCGGTGCCGGCGCGGTCGTGGCGGCCGGCGGCTGCCGCGTGGCGGCCCAGCTGGACTCTTCCGGCCTGCAGCACGGTGTCAAAGGCCGAAAGTACGTTGGTGTACTCGGTCGTCTCCTGCGGGCCGGCGGTGAGGTACTGAGATTAAGAAAGAAGAAGGGAGAGAGAAAAGGCGGAGAGGGTGGAAATTTGAAAGTGAGCGACGGCGCCCTCTTCTGTTTTTTGCTTCCCGATATGCCCCGCGCCTCTGCCTCGTTCGACCTCTCCAAGCTGTTCCCCGTGAAAAGTGCTCCCTCCGCCGCCCCCCCCCCCACCCACCCCTCCCCCCCCCACCACCCTAGCCTCGCGCTCCTGCTGTGAAAATTCCTGCGCTGCTCACCTCGAGGTAGCGGGCCAGAAGACCGTTGAGCTCCGCCCTCGCCGCCCTCGCCGTCGAGCCCGCCGCCGCGCCCCGCGCGAGGAGGTCTCGGTCCGCTGTGGAGGCGACTGCCCTCAGGTACCCAGAGTTCATCTGCACGACCTCATGCGCGTCGGCCTCCGAGGCGGGGAGCAGCTGGCGGTGGGCAGCGAAGGCCGCGACGAGCGCCGGCTGGTCGGGGTCGTCGGCGGAAAACACCATGTCCTCGCTGGAGCCTCCGCCGCCGCCGCCTCCGCCTCCACCGCCGCCGCCGCCGCCTCGGAGGCCCCGCAGCTTGCGCCCACGGCGGTTCTCCATTGCTCCAAAGAAGAGAACGGGGAACGGGGGGGCCAGGCGAGGAGCTGGAGAAGCGCGTCTTTTCGATCTGTCGATCGATGCCAAAACAATGTTTTCGGTTTTTCGCTCTGCGATGCTCGCAACGGAAAAAAAGTCGAGCTCCTTCTCCTTCTTCTTCTGCGTTTTTACTTTTCCTCTTCTCGCTCTCCCCCCCCCCCCCACGGCCCTCTCGCTCTCGCTCTCTTTTTGCTCTCTTGCTCTCTTTCCACGCCCGAGCGCTCACAAACCATCGAGACAGCAGTGCCCCAGTAACGTCGAAAGCATGTCGGCAGTGCCCGTGCGTCGGTTTTTCTTTCTGTTTTCCCTCCCCCCTTGGTCGACGATCGATGGTTTCTTTTTTGATGCCCATCGGCCTTGTGATGCTCTCTCTCTCTCTCTCCACGCCTTTTCCAACTCGCGAGATCTATCGCATCCGCGCTGCTCCTCCTCCGCGCATAACAAGGAAAACAGCCCCGAAAAGAGAAAAAAGGCAGCGAAAGAATCGAATCGATCTCGCGCTCCCTCCCACCACTGTCGCTCACGACCTCTTCCATCTTTCTCCTCCTCAACCTCTTGCGCTCCTCCGTCCCGCACACAGCCCCCTCCGCCGGCGGCAACACCAAGCCAACCGTCCCCCCCCTCGTCGACGACCCCGACCAACACCCTCGACGAGCCGATTCGTGCCACCTTCGCGCGAGACCTCAAGCGAGTGGGCGCCAACCTCGTGCTCGTCGCCGCACCGTTTGGCGGGCGCGCGCGCGACGCGCAGACCGCCGCGCTCCGCAACTGGGACCTCTGGGGCCCCATGACGTTCGCGCTGCTGCTGGCGATCGCGCTCTCGGCCGGATCGCCGAAGCCGGGGGCCGTCTTCAGCCTCGTGTTCGGGCTCTGCGCCGGGGGGGCGGTCGTCCTGACGGCCAACGTCGTGCTCCTCGGCGGCAACATCGGCTTCTTCCAGAGCCTGTGCCTCCTCGGCTACTGCCTCTTCCCCCTAGACGTGGCGGCGTTCGTCGCCGGGGCGGTGCCGATCACGGCGGTGAAGTGGGCGGCGGTCGCGGTCGGGCTCGCGTGGGCGTCGTGGGCCGCGGTGCCGTTCGTCGGCGGGTCGGTCCCCCCCGCGCGGAGGGCGCTGGCGGTGTACCCGCTGTTTTTGCTCTACGCCACGATGGGGTGGTTGGCGCTGGTCAAAGGTTGAATAATGAGACGAGGAGAGCATTCGGTTCGTTTCGTTTCGGCCGCTGTAAAATTCTAGGGGAGCGCGACGGCGCGGGAGAGAAAGAGGCGAAGGGATGGAAATTTTCAAAAGAAGAGATGGGAGAAGTTGATGGGAAATCACTTCCTTCGGCCGACGGCCCTGCCGTCGCACGTCGACGTCGATACAATCGACTTTTTTTTTGCGCTCGTCGATTATGGACGACCTCGCCGCCGCGGGGCAGGCGGTGGCCACGTCCCTCGCCCGGGCCGGAGAGAAAGCGCTGTCGTTCCTGCTCGGAGGGGACCAGACGGCGGCGAGGTCTCCACCGCGGCGCAGAATAGGCTCGACCGATGCCGGCGGCGATGTTTTCTCGCAAGCTGCTCCGTCGCCCGACGAGAAGAACTTCCGCAGGGGCTCCTCCGCAGGAGCCGGGCGATGGCCCCCGCCGCACCTCTACCGGCCCCGCCCGGGCAGCGGCGGCAGCGGCGGCGGCGGTTTTGGCGGAGGCGGAGCCAGCGCCGGCGGAAACTTATCTGCTGCCGCCGCCCCGCCCTCCCCTCCCTCCTCGACGACCTCCTCAGCCCGACGCCTGCCCTGGCACCTCCGCGCGCGGGAAGTCGCCCGCGCGCACGCCCCGGCCCTGCGCGAAGTTGCCGCCATGCGGTTCGCGTACGTGGATCCTGAATCGCGGTGGAGGCCCCGCAGCGGCGGAGGCGGGCGCGAAGAGGGGGAAGAAGATGCGGAGAGCGACGACGTCGCCGTCGTCGTCGTCGTGGCGGCGCACTTCCGCCCTCGCTCGGTCACGCGCAGGGAGGCGCTGCTGCACTCGGTCCTGGTTGCCGACGAGGTGCTCGGCGGAGGCAGCGACGACGACGACGACGACGCCGACGACGACGATGACGACGACGAAGTAGAAGAAGAAGAAGGGGACGACGGAGGAGGAGGAGGAGGTCGGAGGGGCACTCGGTCGGTCTCTGAGAGCGGCGGCGGCGGCGGCAGCGACACCGAGGAGCGGCAGCAGCAGCAGCAGCAGCAGCAGCCTCAGCCGCAGCATCCGCAGCCGCAGCAGCCGCAGCAACAGCAGCATCAGAGCCCCCCCCAAGGGAAACGGAAAAAGAAGAGGCGCCGCCCGAGGGACTTTGTCGTCGTCCTCTTCGGCGCCTCGGCCACCGTGCCGGCCCTCTCGTTCGACGCGCACTTCTTCTCGGAGCTCCACGCGGCGCTCCCGCCGGGGCACAGGGGGAGCCCGGGGGGGCGGATGAGGGCTCTCTACGTCGTTCACGCCGGATGGGGCCTGCGGGCGTGGCTCGCGGCGCTGCGGCTCTCGGAGCCGGCTGTCTACGGTCGCGTCGAGCTGGTCGCGTCGCTGCGGGACCTGGAGCGGCGGTTTGGCGCCGGCGGCGGGGGCGGCGGCGGCGGAGCGGGGGCGGGGAGGGTCCCGAGGCCGCCCGTGCACGTCCTGGCCGCGGACGAGAGGAGGGTCGCCGCCGCCGCCGCGGCCGGGCAGGTACTCTGAAGCAGAGAGAGAGAGAGAGAGAGAGAGAGAGTGTAATAGAGAGAAAGAGAGAGTGTAGGAGAGAGAGAAAGAGAGATGCCTTTTCTTCTTTCGAGAAGGTCGAGGTTGAAAAGGAAAAAAAAAAGTTTTCTCCTCTCACTTTTTTCCGCCTCGTCTTTGGCGACAAAAGCGCATCGGAACGAAAAAACAAAAACCCGTTTTTTCTCCATCGCCCTCGCTCTCCTTCCTCGCGCTTCTCACCCCCGCTTCTCACCCCCGCTTCTCGAGCGGCGCAAGAGAGTCTTCGCCGTGCCCCAGCGAGATGTTTGGCTCTTTCGCCGGAGCGAAACAGCAAAAAACCGCGCTCTCTGACACGGGTCGAAGCGGAACGATGGTCGAAGCAAACGACGACACCCTCGAGCCCGTCGCGGCACTCGACGACGACGACGTCCCCAAGTTCCCCATCGACGACCTCCCGAAGACCATCAACGACCTCCCGAAGGAGCTGCTCGTGTCGGTCTTTGAGGCGGTCGAGGACCAGACCTGGGTGAGGCTCACCTTCCCCTTGGTCTGCAAGGAATGGGCTGAGATTTACCGCTCGCGGGACGCGAGCCCTCTGCACGAGACGCTCGAGGTCGACTTCGAAAAAGAGGTCCAGGGAGCGGCGACGAGAGAGGGGGAGTGGGAGGAGGATTGGAGCGAGGAAATCGAGGAGGAGGAGGAGCGGGCTCCTCGCCGCCCTTCTGTCCACGCCTCGAGGTTCATCTCGTGGGCCGAGAGGCGCGCCGGCTCGGTGCGCAAGCTGCGCGTCAAGGGGGGATTCGGCACACAGTCCGAAGACTTCAGCTCGTGCAACTTGGGCAGGCTCGTCGCCGTCGCGGGGTCTTCTTTAACCGAACTTCGGATTGGTTGTGGCTTCTACGGTCTCCCCGTTCTCAAGCCTTTCTGGATGTCGCTGCGGAACTCCATCGTCCCCGCTGGCCGGCTGCGCTCGCTCGTCGTCGAGGGCATCGCCGACGCTTCCGAGTCCGACGTCGATCCCATCGGGCAGCTCGCGGGGAGCCTCGAGGAGCTGGTGCTGAATACTCGCGACTTCGGCGTTCCTGAGGCTTCCGCAGGCAGCGGTGGGGCCGGGCTGCCGCGCTTCCCCGAGTCTCTCTGCGGCCTCACGGAGCTGCGGCACCTCGAGCTGTTCGGTCACTCACAGATCAACGCGATTTCCGCCACCATTTCGTCTCTGAAAAATCTCGAAAGGCTCGCCCTCGGCTGGTGCCGCCTTTCTTCGCTGCCCAAAGAGCTGGGCGAGCTCTCCGGACTGACGAAACTCAACCTCTCAGGCAGCAGCAATCTAGGGAACGCGCCCCAAGACGCCACCTTCCCTGCAGAGCTCGGGAAGATGAAGTCTCTGCGAGTCCTCATCCTCTCCCACTGCGGCCTCCGCACCGTCCCTGCGTTTGTCGGCGAGCTCGAGTCGCTCGAGCTCCTCGATCTCTCCTACAACGACGTTCAGATCGACGCCACGCTCGACTCTCTGATCAAGGGATGCCCCCGCCTGCGTGAGGTGTGGCTGTGCTCAGGGCTCCATTCGGCAACTTGGACTCCGGCGACGCGGGCGCAGCTCGAAGTCTTCAAGGCGAGGCTGCGCGCGGAGAACCCGAACGCCAAAGTGATCCACGGGTGAGAAGCGGAGCGTTTTCCTCTCCTTTTCCTTTCCTTCGCGTTTTCTTTTTTGCACGCACTTTGTTGAGAGGGAACGAAGGTAGCGAGGGAGAGTTTTTATGTTGTGCTTTTGGCGCGGAGAAGAGAGAGAGAGTGGAGAAGAGAGAGAGAGAGAGAGAGAGAGAGAGAGAGAGAGAAGAGAGAGAAGAGAGAGGGAGATATGCTTTTTTTCTTCTTCTTCGAAATAGCAGTCTTTCCTGTTTCTTTCGCTCCCTCCTGTCTCTCTCGTCATGGAAAAGCTTCTTGCGTCTCAAGAAGAGGACTGCTTAGAAAATGTGCAAAGAAGAGGAAAAAAATGAGACTGTCTTTTCCTTTCTTTTTTGATTTTACTCGATTTTTTTTTCACCTCTCTTTCTCTTTCTCCATTCCCTTCTCAACTCTCTCTCTCACTCTGTCCCTTCCAACAAGACAACATAATCTGAATCAACGAAGAGCAATCTCAAATCGCCATCTGCCAGCCTCCGCCGCGGGACTTGGGCCTCGATGGCATCTGCTGCTCGAGCTGCTCGATTTCTCGCTCCTCCTCTCCTCCTCCTCCTCCCTCGCGCCTCTCGCTCGCCTCAAACGCCAGGGCGCGCAGCGCCTCGATCGTCGACTCGGGCAAGGAGGGCGGCTTGAAAGTGGCAGCGGCGGGGAACGTCGCGGAAGAAGAGGAGGCGAGGAAGACGCCGGTCGCCGAGGCGGACGCGGAAATCTCAAAGACGTTTCTGCCGCCGCTCTTCGAGGTCGCCTCCGCCGCGGGTCTTTTGCCCTCCCCTTCCTCTTCTTCCCTCTCCGCCTCCTCCGCTTCCTCGATCGCGGCGCGGAGCTCGTAGTCGAGCTGCTCGTACTCGCCGACGCCGGGGGAGCGCGGACGGGGCTGGACGTGCCTCTGCTGCTGTTGGAGGAAGGGCAGGCTCGGGATCCGCGAGACGCCCCCCGCCCCGTCTCCCCCGCCGCCGACCTCGGCCTCCTCTTCCTCAAACCTCCTCGCCCGCGCCGCTCCGCCCGCCGCGTGGGGCAGCGGCATTTCCCGCCCGACCTGCGTCCTCGCCCTCGCCGCCGCCGCCGCGTCGGCCCCGGGGTCCCTCGCCCCTCGCACGGGCCGCTCCTGTGCCACGAGCCTCGGCCGGAAGGTGCACTCCGCCAGCTCCTGCCGCTCGACGCGCTCCCGGGAGAGCTCCAGCTGCGCGCTCGCGGCCGCGGCATCGGCGGCCATCGCGCGCACGACGTCGACGCCCGCGGGCCTCCTCCCCGCGGCCTCGGCCAGCGCGACCGACTCGGGCAGGATGGCGGGCGCGAACGTCTCTGCCTCGTGGCCGCCGCAGCGGGCGTGGTGGCGGCTGGGGAGGGAGCCGGCGGCGGAGCCGGCGCAGCAGGCGCCGCCCGCCCGGCCCACCCCGCCCGAGGAGGAGGAGCCCCTCCTCGCCGCGCCCCGCGGCTGCAGGTAGGCCCTCGGCACCCCCGACCGCCGCACCACGGCCTCCATCAGCGCGGCGAACGCCGCCGCGTCGAGCAGGGCGGGGGGCGACGAGGCACCCGGGGCGGCGACGACGCCGGCGGCCTCGGCGAGCCGCGCGGCGGCCGCGACGTCGGCGGCGACCTCGGGGTCCATCGACGAGAGCAGCGCCGCGTCGGCCGCGGCCGCGGCGAGGTCGAGCGGCGGCAGCGCGTCGAGCGGGACAGGGGCGGCGGCAGCTGCTTCGCCTCCCCCTCCTCCCTGCCCGGGCGTCGCCGCAGCAGCGCTGCCCGAAGAGGAAGCCCCCAGCAGCCCGTTGCCGAGGTACCGGTGCACCTGGCGGAAGCGCCGGCCGCGCAGCCTCGCCATCATCTCCTGGCTCCTCGGGATCGCCCGCGCGCTCGAGGCCGCGGCCAGGGCCGCGTCGGCGCGCGCGACGGCGGCCGCCCTCCGGGCGTCGATGGCGCGCTGCTGCTGGAACAGGAAGTCGCCCACGGAGGTGTCCGAGGGGCGGAGCCGCTGCTGCCCGGAGCGGCGAGAGGCCGAGAGGTCCGCCGAGGGGTTCGAGGAGAGAGAAGAGCTCGGGACGTCGCTCGGGGGCCTCCCGACGCAAGGGGCGAAGAGGGGCCTCCCCGTGCGCGCGTCGACGGGCCTCCTCTCCGCGGCGTCGCGCTCGGCGGCGAGCCTGGCGTCGACGCGGGCGCGGCGGGCCAGCAGGCGCAGGGCGACCGCGGGAGGGTTCTCGCTCCTCCCCTTGCCGTCGCCGGCGGGGGCCGCCGCGGGCGCCCTCTCCGCCGTCGGCGCCCCGCGCGCGGCGTAAAAAGCCTCCTCCTCCTGCGCGGCACGCACCCTCCGCCGCTCGGCGTCGCGGTACAGGCTCTCGTACAGCGACGAGGCGCGGTCCTTGGCGGCGGAGGAGCACGAGGGATCGCCGCTTCCGGTCCCTCTGGCCTCGTCCCGCGCCGCGATGATCTTTTTCGTGCCGCGCGACACTGCCGGCGCGAAGGTGCACTCTGCGGCCTCGGCCTCGAGCCGCTCGTCACGCAGGCGCTCCAGCCGGTCCCGCTCCGCGGCCGTCCTCAGCGGCGTGGCCGAGAGCCTCTCCCAGGCGTTGTTGCCGCCCCTCCTGGGAGCGGAGGCGCCGGCGGGGGCGGAGGGATCGGACGAGGAGCTTTTGTTCCTGAGGCGGGAGATGCTCGGCATCCACGTCGCGCCGTCGAGCTCGGCCTCCTCCTTCCTTGCGGCCGCCGTCTCGGCCGCGGCGGCCCGCGCCCGGATGCCTTCGAGCCCCTCGGCGTAGAGCCTGTGGGCGTAGCTCTCGTAGGGACCCTTGCTGCGCCCGCTGGCCAGCTGGGCCGAGACCCAGGTCATCTTGGGCGGGTGCTGCTGCTGTTGGCTGGAGGAGGAGGCGTTTGCGGCGCGGCGCGCCGCCGCCGCTGCTCCCCGGCGCGCGGCAGTGCCTCCTCCGGCGGAGGTCGCCGCCGCCGCAGCGGCAGCAGCAGCAGAGGGCGCGGCATGCTCGTTACGCACCGCGGCGGTGACGATGCCGACCTCCGCAGCGAGAGGGAGCGGAGGCGAGTCGGCAGCAGCGACGGCAGCCTCTTCTTCCTCTTCTTCTTCGTCAAAGTCAAAGTCGAAGCGCTTCCCCTGGAGAGCGGCGCTTTCTTCCGCCGTGGCCGCAGCGGCGAGCAGGGCTCTCGGCGGCGGGGGCAGCAGAATCGGGTTGGGTCCTCCTGCTGCTCCGATTCCTTCTTCGCCGCCGTGCGCAGCCCACGCGGCCGTCGCCGCCGCTGCCTCCATCGTCGTCCGCCTCCTCGACGCCGCCCTCGCCCTCCTCGCCGCGAGAAGGTTCTCCGCCAGGTGCGCCGCCAGCGGGGCGGCCACGGCCTCGGGGAGCCGGTGCTCGGCGCAGAAGGCCTCGGCAGCGGCCTCGACGTCGTCGCCGTCGGAGACGGTGACGGACTCGACGCGCCCTCCGCCGACGTCGACTGTGGTCAGCAGCACGAGCGGCGTCGGCGGGGAGGGGAAGGAGGAAGGCTGCTGCTGGTTGATGAAGCCTGATGCATCCGTGAGCGAGCGCCTGTTGATGCGGAAGTCGTCGTCCTCGTCCTCGGCCTCGGCGGCGGCGGCGGCAGCCTCGGCCTTTCCGGCAGGGCTCAGGTCAAAGTCTCTCTCTTCTTCGGCTCCTCCCCTTTTGCCGAAGCAGGCAGCGACGAGCCTCGAAGTCTTGCGCCCGGACGAGACGGCGGGCGAGGCCGACTTGCGGGAGGCTGCCGAGAGGACCGCGGCAGCAGAGGCAGACTTGGCGTTGTCGCTGGTGAGGTGGAGGGCACCGGCGTGGTCGGGGTCGTCGTCGATGACGGCAGCGTTGGCCGCGGCCGACGAGGGCCGATGCTGCTGCCTGCGCGGCCACGAAGGGGGCATGGCAGGTTTGCTCTTCTTGTCTGTGGTTTCGTGTCGCTTGAGAGGCGCGTTATCGCGTGAGTGGATGAGAGTTGAGCTCGTTGGGGAGGCGGCGGGAAAGAGAAAGAGAACAGGCTGCTGGGGAATGCACGAGGGCAGGGAGAGCGGCCAAGGGGCGGGGAGATTGCAGTTGAGATTCAAGTGTAACGCTCTTCGCCGCGCGGGGCCAGTTCTGGTCCCTTTGCTTCCCGTCCCGCGTGGGCTCGAGCACGAACAGGGTCTCGAATCGTCGCGCGTGGGCTCGGACGGCGCGTCAGTGGAGAAGAAGGCCGGCGAATGTGACCGTTTCGTTTTTTTTCTTTCTCTCGCGACGCGCGAATTGAGCTGTTGAAGGAAGAAACAAAACGAGTTCCCGAATTCGTCAGTCGCGCGGCTCTCGAGGGCGTTCGCAGTCCGGGGAAACGCACCTGCTGCGTACTGAAGCAGGAAAGATCTCACGCGTGAGTCGCGTGCCTTGGGAAAGGGACGAACGAGAGAGGGAGAGAGAGAAAGAGTGTGTGTCGAAAGTGCGGAGACAGACGACAACGACGACGCGATGAGAGGAAAAAAAAGAGGAAGAGTCTCGGTGCCTCGCAACGACCTCACTCGCTTTCTTTCTCTTTCTAAAAATAAAAGAAGAATAACAAAAAAGGCCCTATGCCCGCCCTCGCCGCCTCCCCGCCGTCGCCGTCGCGCAAGGTGAGAGACTAAAATCTGGCACGAAGGAGCGAGCGAGAGAGAGTGAGAGAGGGAGAGAGAGCCGCCTTGTCCCCTGCTTTCCCTCTGCTCTCCCACGCTCGCCCTCTCTGCCTTCCTCTCTCCCTTTTTCCACTCAGGCAGCGGAAGCAAAGGCGCCGCCCCCTCCCTTGACCGCCGCCGCCGCCCCGACGCTCGCGACAGACGCCGCCTCGCTCTCCGCCTTTGGCGGCCTCCTCCCCCGGGAACTCATCGTCTTTTCTCCGGGGTCCCTCTCCAGAGTCGCCGGGGTCGACGGCGAGGGCACCCTGTGGGTCGAGCTCGTGCTCGACGAAAACGAAATCGACGACGACGACGGCGGCGGCGGCAGCGGCAGCGGCGAGGGAGAGGGCCTCTCTCTCCGCTCGGCTCTGTCCCCGACAGCGCTCCGCCCCGGGGACGCGGTGATGAGGGCCCCCGAGCACGTCCGAATCGATTTCGAGGCAAGGACAGCGCGAAGGGACCAAAAGTCGCAGCAGAGGAGAGCCGAAGCGGCGGCAGCAGCGGCGGCGGCGGCGGCGTTGAAGGCTGAGCAAGCGAAGAAGCAAAAGGGCCGAGTCCGCCGATAAACGATGACGTTTCATTTTTGGTAAGCTCCCATTTCTCTCGAAAAGCACGCTTTCTTTGTTACATACGAGGAGAGTGCGTTATTGGAGGACAGGGGGGGTGAAAGCCGCGCAAAGGCAAGGAGAGACGCTTTTTATTTTTATCAACATTTTCTTTATTCTTTCTTTTTTTTTCTTGTTTTTTTTTTCTTATCCCTCAGCAAAGCAAAGGAGAAGAAACCTTTAGAGGTCGCGTTTTTTGTTTCATTTGGTGCTTAGTAGTTTCGGGCAATCCGCAGAGAGAGAACCTCCCCATCGTTGCGTTGTTTTTTGTATAGGTCAATCGGAATCGGCGAGTCGAAGCTGGGGAAAAAAACTAAAAGGGGGCGAAAGAAAGGAAAAAAAAACCTCTTTCAAGCCTCGGAAAGCCTCCGAAAAAAGAACCGCCCGTGCCGCCGGTTCGAGCTCCTCCGGGGCGCCTCCGACGCCTCCGCCGCCGCCCTTCCCGCCGGGCCTCGGCAGCGCGATCTCGATCTCGTGGTCCGTGGCAGAGTCCGCGCGCACAGGATTTTGACGACCACAAGAGAGAAGTGAAGTTTGACCCTCGTCTTCACTGAGTGACTCGTCCTTTTTTGGCTGACGCGCCCCCCTTTTACCAAAGGGAAAACTCCGTTCGCTGCAGTTGGCGCCGCCAGTCGTCGGTGAGACTTTCGATTGACACGGCGCGCGTGTCAAAAGCCATTAAAACAAAAAAAAATGAATCGGGAATTCTACAAGGGACAAACGGGAAAACTTGAGCGGGCCTACTTTTCTTCTTCTTTCCACGAAGCAAAACCGAAAACATCTCTCTTCCTCTCTATCCGGAGTTGACGCTCGAGCCGCACCTCTCCTTCATCACGCCATAGAGCTCCTTGGCCTGGAACAGCACCGGGAAAAAATGGATCTGCCCTTCGGGCTTAGTCTGCGTCTCCTTGAAGTAGACGAGGACGGGAAATTCCTTCGAAGGGAAAAACTCCCAGTTGACAAACGAGTCGTAGCTCCACTCGTTCTTGCCGCCGACGAACCTGTTCTCGGTCTCCGTGCCCTGGCCTGCTGCGATTTCTTCGGGCGTGTCTGCTCCCACGACCACCTCGAGGCTGCGAGGGCCGAACACGAACCTGACGCGCGAGGCCTGGACAGCCAAGAAGAGAGGCAGCACGGACGCGAACAGGAATCCGGGGACCTGGGAAGAGAGGGAGTCCCCCACAAGAGACACGTGGGCGAGGGCCGTGGCGGCGTTGAGTCCGAGCCAGACGGCCGGGATGCGGTACGAGGGTGCCGGGACGACGGTCGGGAGGGTCCTGGCTGGCTTCTTGGGGGCTTGGGAGAAGAGTTTGAACTGGAGTGGAGGTTGAGGGAGAGGGAAAAGAAACGAGGTCAGCGAAAATCCGACGCATCTTCGCTTCATTGGAGATTGAACTCTTTCCCGCTCCAAAGCTTCTCGCTTTCGTTTGCTCCGTTCATTTTCTTCTGTCTTTCAGCGCACTCTGCTTACCAGCGCAGTCGCCGGCGCGGGAGAGTTACTGCGAGAAGAAGCGCGGCGCGAGGGCTGCAGACGAGAGCGCAGCGACTTTTTCGAAGACGACGAGGGATCGATGATGATCGGCGTGGCGCTGCGGCAGATCGCCCTCGCGGCAACGGCGCCAGGAGCAGCCCGGCGCGGCGCCGCGCTCGCCGAGCAGCGGGACGAAAAAATCATGCTAGCCTGCATGGCGATACGCTAATTTGAGAGTCAGGAGACACGCCCGCGAGGAGGAGAGAGAAAGAAAGAAAAAGAAAAAAGTGTAGTTTTTTCAGTTCAGTTTTTTACACGTTTTCCCTCCTCTCTCTCTCTCGCACCCGCCTCCACAGCCCCAGCGGCGGCCTCACGCCGACCGCCGGGCACGCCAGGGACATCCACGCGGCCAGAGCGCAAGCAGCGCGAGAAGAAGAAGAAGAATGACTCGGGTCTGACGACGACGACGACGACGGCTGCGTTCCGCTCTCTCGTCCTCCTTGCTTGCCCTCTCCTCGTCCTTCCGTCGCCGCCGCCGCCGCCGCTGGAGCACAACTCGCCGTCGCCGCCATCATCATCTCCGCCACAGCCCCGGCGCTCGCACAGGCGTGAAGGGCCGCCCAGCACCCGCTTCTGGGAAGGAGGGGGTGCTCGGAGGGGGCAAGGGGGCCGGCGGCGCAGGGCGCTCCCGTCCCTGTCGCCGCCGAGGCCGCGGCGGCGAGCGAGCGCTCGAGGGCCTCGAGGGAGCAGAAAGAGGGGCCCGCCGCCGTCGCCGATGCTGCTGCCGCTGCCGCGCCTCTCACGAGCATCAGGGGCGCGCGGTAGCTTGCGCCGAAGCACACATGGAGCTCGACTCTCACCTGGGAGCCCTCCTGCTCCCTTCCGAAGCGAGGGAGCGTCGCCGCGTCCGCCTCGTCGTCCCAGCCATCTTTGTCTCCGCCCTCCTCCTCTTCTTCTCCTCCCTCTCCCCCTCCCTCTCCTCCGTGCAACGGCAAAGAGACCCCGGGGAGCAGTGGAGAAGCGGCAGACTCGCGGGACCTCGAGTGCGCCTCGAGGTACCCGCCTCCGAGGGCCGCCGCGAACCTCGAGGAGGAGGCCGAGGGGGCGACCCATCGCCACGCAACTGCTCCCTCCGCCCGCGCCTCCTCCGCCGCCGCCGCCTCCCAGGCCCAAGCGACCGCCCTGGCCGCCTCCTCGAACGTCTCCGCCGAGACTAGCGACGACTGCATTTCTGCCTCTCTCTCTCTGTCTCTCTCCCTCTCTCTCTCTCTCTCTCTCTCTCTCTCTCTCTCTCTCTCTCAAAGCCAGCCGATCGCCCTCAGCGCCGGCCGCGCCGCCCGGACTCTCTTTGCCGCGAGGCCGACGCAGAGAGCGAGGCACGCGTCCAAAATCGTCCACTTGAGCCAGGGCTCGAACTCGTCGAGGACCCAATCTATGGTCCTCCTGAGGAGCTTGGTGAGCCTGGCGAGGGAGCGTGAGGCGCTGGGCGCGAGCGAGGAGGCGACGAGCGCGGCGACAAAGAGGAAAGGGAGAGGCAGGGACTCGAGCGAGGAGATGATTGACTTTGCTGAGTTTGCCACAGCCCCTTTGCTGCTGCTGCTGCTGCTGCTTAGCTTGGCGTTCCGCGACGACGGCGATGAAAATGAGCTTGGTGACGCTATGGCTCCCGCTGCCGTGAAAGAGGCCATCCCGGAGAGGGAGAGAGGGAACGAGCTGGCTCTGTCTCAGCAGATCGAAGGTGAGGAAAGAGTGAGAGAGCGAGAGGGAAAAACAACGAAGAAGAAAAGCACATTTTTCTCGTTTGCCCCCCTGAAGGGTGCTCTTGCCTCGCCTGCGTGCTCTCGCAGAAATCGCATGTGCAGCACGAGATAGGCCCCCCTGTTGCTGCTTCTGTCAACGATGTCGCCGCCTCCAGCGGCTGCGAAGACGAAGCGTGAGATGAAGTCGAAGAGCTCGACGCCGCCATCAACGGCGCCATTGCTCCTCGTCCTCTTCCTCGTCGCCGTCATTCTGGCCTCTTCTCCTGCCTCCGCGGCCTCGCTCTGGCCCCGTCCTTCGAAGATGGTACGCAAACCCGTTATCATAACTCTCCCTGCCCGTGTCGAGCGAGAGAAAATAAAACGGAAGAGGGCACCGGAGGAGGATGCCGACCTCTCTTTGACGAACCTAAAAAAAAAACTCATGAACTCAGACCTCGACCGGCGCGACGCTCGAGCTCGACGGCCCGACCTTCTCCTTCGACGTCACGGGCTCCGACTCGGACCTGCTCCGCAGGGCCTTTGCCCGCTACGACGGGATCGTGTTCCGGACCCCGGCGTACCATTCTTCGACAGAGTCTTCGCCCTCGGAGGAGGGAAAAGGCACGAGGGAGGGGAAGAGAGAGGGAGCGCCGACGACATCAGCGGCGCGGGACCCGGCCCCGCGGATCGAGCGGCTGCGGGTCTCGGTCCTGTCGACCGACCAGTCGCTCTCCGTGGCGACGGACGAGAGCTACGAGCTGGTGGTCGACGCGCCCACGTCGCGGATCGAAGCCCCGACGGTTTTCGGCGCGCTGAGGGCGCTGGAGACGTTTGCGCAGCTCGTCGAGAGGGTCGACGGCGGCGAAAGTTCCGAAAACGTCGATGCTGCCGAGGACGACGAGGAGGCCGCCGCCGCCGACGACGGCGGAAACCAGCGACGGCGGAGGCACAAGCATCGCAAGCCCCACCGTCACCACCACCACAAGCATCATCGCCACCACAAAAGGAAGGGACACAAGCGCGACGTCGGCGCCTCGCGCTTCTTCGTGCCCGCCTCGTCCGTCTTCGACGTGCCGCGCTTCGCCCACCGTGGCACGCTCGTCGACTCTGCCCGCCATTTCCTACCTTTGGACGTCATCTTTTCCCATCTGGACGCCATGGAGGCGTCGAAGATGAACGTGCTCCACTGGCACCTCTCGGACGACCAGGCCTTCTCGGTCTCGCTTCCCGGGGCTCCCGAGCTCGCCGCAAAAGGCGGAGCGCTCGACGGGAGACTGATCTACTCCAGAGACGACGTCGCCGGCGTCGTCGCGGCGGCGCGCGAGCGCGGCATCCGGGTCATCCCGGAGCTCGACGCGCCGGCGCACAGCGGCTCTTGGAGCAAGGGGGCCCCCGAGGGGGCGACGATGCCGTGCTACGACGAGAGGACCGGGAGACCGCAAGAAGGTGCGTTTATTTCTTTTCCCTTGCCCCCCCCCCCCCACGAGGGTGGGAATAAACTCATCTTAACAAACTTTTTTTTCCATCCAAAACACAAAAAAAAAAAAAAAAACAGGCGAGGGCGCCCCCCCGCCGCTGCTCGACCCCTCCTCCGAAGCAGCCTACGACGTGCTCTGGAGGGCTTTGCGGGGCGCGGCCGAGCTGTTCCCCGATTCCAAGCTGCACGTCGGGGGCGACGAGGTCGATCTGGGCTGCTGGAGGGGCAGCGCGCGCGTGCGCGAGTGGGCCGAGAAGCAACAGACAGAAACCCCGAGCGCCGGGAGCGACGGGAGAGGAGCCGGCTCGAGGCCCTCGACCCGCGACCCGATCGAGCAGGCCTTCGCGGCGTTCGTCTCCAGGGCCGTCGGGATGACCGCGGCGGCCGGGAGGGCCGCCGTGGTCTGGCAGGAAGCCTTCGAGGCCGGGGCGGACCTTCCCCCGACCGCCGAGGTCGAGGTGTGGAAGTGGTGGGAGGGCCGCGGCGGAGGACCCCCGAGCGACGACGCGACGACGGCGGAGGCGGAGAGGGCGTGGCGGCGCGCGCTGGCGGCGGTGACCGCGGCGGGCCACCGCGCGATCCTGGCGGCGCCGTGGTACCTGAACCTGGGCCGGCGCGGCCACGCGGACTGGGAGGAGATGTGCGTTTTTGAGTCTTTTTCCCCCTTCTCCAGTTTTTGAGGGAGAGGGGAAGGAGAAAGAAGGAGAAAGAAAACGAGAGCAAAAAGAAGACAGAGCTCACTTTTTCTCTCTTTCCCTTTCGGCTTGGATTCTCCCCTCTCCCCCTTTAACATATACTCAAAAAAACAGGTACGCCGTCGACCCGACCGAGGGAATGAAGGGAGGCAGGAGCCGGAGAGGGAACGGAAACGCGACCGCGACCGCGACCGCGGCGTCCGTCGAGGTCTCGCGGAAGAGGAAGAGGAGCTTGCTTCTCTCCGGAGGAGGCGACAGCGAAAGCTCCTCTTCCTCTTCTTCTTCCTCCTCTCCCGTCTCCTGGGGCCCGGGACCTCAGGGAATCGCCTCGCTCGTCATCGGTGGCGAGGCCTGCGTGTGGGGCGAGCTGGTCGACGGCACCAACCTGCTGTCCGTCGCGTGGCCGCGCGCCGCCGCCGTCGCGGAGAGGCTCTGGTCGAGCGTCGACGACGGCGGCGTCTCTTCTTCGGCCCCTTCCGCTTCTCTCCTCGAGGTCGACGAGGACACCAGGGAGCGCATGCGGGTCCACCGGTGTAGGCTGGTGGCGAGGGGGGTGCCGGCGTCGCCAGTCGGGCCCTCGAGCTGCCCATTCGAGAGCTGAAGGGGTGATGATTTCTTTCCAGTGTTTCCACTTTTTCGCTTCAGAATTTGAGTGTATCATTGTGGTTTTTTCCTCACTTTTTTTCTTTCTTCTCTGTGTCGTTCTTTTACATTTGCCACTTTGTTGTCTGCTTTCTCTTTATCTGCCTTCTCTTTGTCTTCTTTCTCTCTTCTCTCTCTTTGCCTGCTTTCTCTCTTCTCTCTCGCTCTCTCTTTCGGCAACGAAAAAACGAAAGAAGGACGTATAAAAGAAAATGAACGTGTCGAAAAAAGAATCAAGCGAGGTCAAAGTGCCTCAGCGCCTCGATGATCCCCCGAGCGCACCTCTCCTTGGCCTCGAAGACCACGGACGTCTCCGCGCCCCCTCTCCCTCGCCTGCTCTCGGCCCACGCGCGGAGCTCGGGGTGCGCGTTCGCGACGACCACGCCGCGGACGACGACGCCGGGCGGGCACCTCACGCGCACTCGGCCCTTGGCGCCCTCCTCGCCGGCCTCGGCCTCCTCCTCCCCGGCGGCCAGGAGCTCGACGTCGTTCCCCGAGTCCCCGGCCGCCACGACCCCCGCCTCCGGGGCCCCGGGCCCGGCCGCCAGCTCCGACAGCAGGAACCGCAGCCCGGCGCCCTTGGACGCGCCGGCCGGCAGCACGTCGACGTCCGAGCCGCCGGAATAGATCACCGCCGTCCCAAAGTCCAGCGCGCCCAGCGCCGCGTCGAGCGCCCTGAGCGCGCCGCCCGCGGCGGCGTCGCGGCCTCCTTCGAGGTGGAAGGAGACCTTGTGCGGCCTCTGCTCCGACTCGGCCTGGAGCCTGAGCGCCGGCGTCGAGGCCAGCGCTGCGGCGGCGACGGCGGCGCGCGACCAGCCCGTCGCGTCCAGAGCGTCCGTCCAGCGGGAGTCGGGGACGGGGCTGCTTTCGTCCCCTTTCTTCTCGTTCTCGAAAAAGATCTCTGTGCCCACGGAGCAGATGAGGACGTCGGGCACCGCGAGGGCCGGGACCTCCTCCCGCAGCCGCTCGTACAGCGCGTGCGACCTCCCTGTCGAGAAGACGAGGAGGCTGTCCTCGGAGAGCTTGTCCTTCCACAGGGCGTTGAACTCCCGCAGGCCCCTGTGCTCCTTGTCGTCGTGGTCGACCATGGTCCAGTCGAGGTCGGAGACGACGAGGAGGCGCGGCCTCTTGGAGAGGGCGCGCGGGAGCAGGACTTGGTCGGGGTCGGGAGAGGAGGCCATGGCGATCGACGCTCGAGAGTTTCTTCGAGGTGTTGCTGCTGCGGCGGCGACGGTGGCGAGAGAAACGCCTTCCTTGTTTCGTCTGGCGCAGAGCGAGGGAGACTTCAGCAGCTGGGGCCGCGGCACGGCGGCGAGGGGAGCCAGGGTGGAAGAAGAGAGAGAGAGAGAGAAGAGAAAAGAGAGAGAGAGATAGCAATGAGGATGAAGATTGAGAAAGAAAGTCAAATTATGATTTCAAGCCAGTTTTTTCTCTTCCTCACTTTTTTTCTGACAGACTCAGAGAAAGCGAAGCGTTTTCTTCTCCCTTTTCTTTCTTGTGCATTAGGTTTTTTGCTCGCAGTGCGTTGAGAAAATAACGCAGGGAGGGAGGGGAGTGTTTTTTCGTTGTGCGTTTGGCGCGAAGAAAGAGAGAGAGCGTCATAGAGAAAGATAATGCAGAAAAGAGTCAAGAGAGATGCCTTCTCTTCTTCGAGAAGGTCAAGGTTGAGAATAAAAAAATAAAAATAGAGGGAACCCCCGCCGAAACACGCTGGGTTTGAACCCCCGCCGAAACACGCTGGGTCTGCACCCCGCCCGAAAATACACCGGGTTTGAATCCCCGCCGAAATACGCTGGGCTTCAACCCCCGCCGAAACACGCTGGGTTTGAACCTTCTCCGTTCTCTCTCGTCAACGAAACCAGCTCAAGCTCTCTCTCTCTCTCTCTCTCTCTCTCTCTCTCTCTCTCTCTCTCTC
>Ga0315289_10001632_pt1 | contig 34944 bp, 49 predicted proteins | sample YL17G11_40_MG_FD_203452 | JGI IMG/M metagenome (GOLD analysis project Ga0315289, IMG submission 203452) | Sediment microbial communities from Yellowstone Lake, YNP, Wyoming, USA - YL17G11_40 | ecosystem: Environmental > Aquatic > Freshwater > Lake > Sediment | place: USA: Wyoming | collected...
GCACATCCTTGGCCAGCAGTGAAAAAATATGATTGGAATTTGCTATCGTGCCCGTATTGTCAACGATGTTCAACCTGTCGCCATCTCCGTCAAACGCCATACCAATGTCAGCTTTTTCCTCCTTTACCTTTCTTTCCAAATCTTTTATAAACTCCTTGTTCATAGGATCAGGCGTGTGGTTTGGAAAATTTCCATCCGGCTCGCAGAATATCTCCACAACCTCAGCTCTGCATTCCCTCAAAACTTGGGCATAAATTTTGCCAGCAGCACCATTCGCCCCATCTATAACCACTTTTATTCCGCTGAAATCTATGCCAAGCGATTTCATATACTCGACATACTGCGGCACCACCCCCCTCCTTTTCCAAATGCCTTTTCCTTTAACGAAATTCTCATTTTTGAGAATTTCTTCTACTTTATTTAGGCCCTCGCTATAGCTGATTGATATGCCGCCGCGCCCGCAGAATTTTATTCCATTGTATTCCTTAGTCAGGTGCGAGCCTGTTATCTCTACGGCTGCTTCAAAGCCGAGCTTGTAGCCGCAGAAATAAATGACCGGTGTCGGAACCATCCCAACATCGACAACATCCATCCCAGAATCTAGAAGGCCTTGTATTAACTTTTCTTTCAAAGCAGGCGTGCTCAGCCTGCAATCACCGCCTACTGCTACAATAGTTTTTTTACCGAGGAAGGTTGCAAAAGCCCTCCCTATCCTGTACGCAATATCCCCGTTCAACTCTTTCGGATACACACCGCGCACGTCGTAAGCCCTGAATAAAGTCATTTTACCACCACAGATTTCGCCAAGTTTCTGGGTTTGTCTGGATCGCAGCCACGCAGCAATGCAAGTTGATATGCTAAAATCTGTATAGGAATTATCTGGCATATCGGGTTTGTATCTCCAGCCTCGGGAACTTTTATAAAAAAGTCAAACACTTCATTATTTTTTGGAGCAACACCAATAATATATCCTCCGCGTGATTTAATTTCCATGGCATTGGATATAATTTCCTTCTCGTTTTCGCTCGAGACAAAGACTATGCAAGGCGTCCCTTCTTCAATCAGCGCTATAGTGCCGTGCTTCAGCTCCCCACCGCTAAATCCTTCTGCGTGTATGTACGAAACCTCCTTTATCTTCAACGCTGCTTCCAGGGCAGTTGGATACTGCAATCCGCGCCCGATGGTGAAGATGTGCTGCGCATACTGCAGCCTCTCAGCTATTTGCCTTATGTGGTTCCTTGTGTTCGCAGATGTGAGGTTGTAGATTAAGTTCCACAAATACTTCAGGTTTTGTTTTCCCTCATCATACCTGCCTGCTAAAGTATACGCAAGCAGCGTGAGTATTGCCAGCTGCGAAGTGTATGTTTTCGTAGACAGAACACATATCTCAGGCCCCGCGTTCATCATTATTGCATGGTCTGAGTTGCGGTGAAGCGATGAACCCATTGCATTTACAATCGATATGACCTTGCTGTTCTTCTTTTTTGCCGTTCTTACAGCATCCAACACATCTATAGTCTCCCCGCTTTGCGAAACTGCTATGACAAGGGTGTCGGGTGTGAGAAAGTGTTCATAATTCGAAAATTCAGAGCCCAACACAACATTGATGTGCAGTCCAGTTATTTTTGAAAAAATGTAGCTTGCTGATAAGCATGCATGATAAGAAGTGCCGCAAGCAACAAAGAAAACGCCCTTAGCCTTTTTGATTTGGTCTGCTATCATGAACAAATCTTTTTTATCTTGAGCTATAGCTTTCTGTACAGTTTCCATCTGCTCTGTTATTTCCTTAAGCATGAAATGGTCGAAATTACCTTTTTGCGCCTGTTCTATGTTCCACTTGATAGTATCGACAGGTCTTTCAACCCATTCATTCTTGTCAAGATTGAATATCTTCATCTCCTCATCAAAAATTACAACATCTTTGTCATAGAGGTAAACTACATTCGGCGTGTACTCTAAAAACGCGGGAATGTCGCTGGCAGCAAAATGCTCGTTATCACCAACACCTATGACAAGAGGTGAGCCATTCCTCGCAGCAATAATTTTGTTTTGGTCAGCATGTATGGCAAGTATAGCATAATTTCCTTCAAGTTGCCTGAAAGATGCAATGCAAGCATCCTCAAAACTCTTGTCCTTCATCTCAAATTGTATAAGATTCGGTATAATTTCTGAATCTGTTTCGCCATAAAAAGTCAACCCTTTCGAAAGTAACATTGTTTTTAGTTCCTGATAATTTTCTATTATGCCGTTGTGGACCACTCCGATTTTTTTGTTGTCCGACAAATGAGGATGGGCATTTTTTTGAGTGACAGCGCCGTGGGTGCTCCAACGCGTGTGCGCTATTCCAATTGTCCCATCAAGTTCGGTAAAATTTAATTTTTTGTTAACATCATCTATTCTTCCTACATCTTTTTTTAATAAAATGTTATTATTTGAAATTGTTGCTATGCCACATGAATCATATCCCCTATATTCAAGCATTCTCAATCCTTTCAGCAGCATCGGTGCGACCTGCCTTTTGCTTATGCATCCTATTATTCCGCACATATCACACACCAAAATTTATCTTTTACCTTCCTTGTCCAGAGATTTTAATATAACTTTCTCTTTCTCTACAATTTCCAAATTCTGTTTTAATTTTACAAGCGAATCTTTTTTCACAAATACTTTTAAAAAAATATTTGGATATATCCAACTATGCGGACCTACCAAAGTGCCAGGCGCAGTAGTCACATTTGCTCCAAGTCTTGAATGGTTTCCAACTACACAGCCAAACTTATCTCTTCCAGTTGAAATTTTCTCTCCATTTATATTAACATCAATTATTTTTTGATCGAATCTTCTGTTGCCAGTTATCACTCCAGATGCAATCCTAGCTGCAGTCCCTATAATGGAATCTCCAACAAAGCTTTGGGATTGGATTTTTGCTTCGTTAAAAATAATAGAATTCTTTATTTCAGCCCCATGGCCAACCACGCAATTATCGCAAACAATAGTACCGTCTCTTATAAGAGCTCCGTATCTTATGTCACAATTTTTGCCTATGTATACAGGTCCTATTATTGTGCTGCCATGACCAATTACACTACCTTCATCAATAAACACATTACCTTCGATTTTGACTCCGTTTTCAACCTTGCCTAAAATTTTATTTTCGATTTTTTCTAGAAAACCATCTTTTCTTTTCAGTGCATCCCACACATTCTCAACGTCTAAAAAATTTTTTAGTGGAAAAATATCTACATTTTCAAAGTAATAGCTAGGCTTCAGCTCTTCCATCTCACCACAATATTCTAACTACCACGAAATCTTTTTAAACCTTTTCTGAATCATCAGTCCAACAAAATCTCTAGCAGGAAATGTGCTGGCAGTTGGCGGTCAAACAACGCCTGCATGATCCGAAAGCCAGTTCTCTATTGCCTTCTTGGTATCGACTATGTACTGCTCGCCTGTGGGCAGCGTCCTCTTGATGGTTATGGGTATTGTTCTGTTCTTGAATTCCTGCTTTGCTGCCTCTATTGGCGTCAGGCTGTCCCCGCCTTCTACAAGGACAGGCGCACCGAAAGATATCTGCAGCGCTCGCGCTCCTATTATCCGGGCGGTTTCGAACCTCGTCAACTTGTCTTCTGGCCATCTCATAAAAATCACGGCTTGAACTGGCTGACTTCCTTGATGAGGTCTACGTGGCCGAGGAAAAGCTGCCTGCAGCAGTATCTTTTAAGCCCCAGGTCGTCAAGAATTTTTCCCTGGCCCTCCCCAGCCTCGACCCTTTTCTTGAATTCCTCGAAAAGGTGGCCTACAGGCTTGCCGCATGAAAAACAACGAACTGGTATGATAATGTCAACCACCGGTTAATACATATGTTTCGCTTAGCACTTTTATTAATCTATCGCTTGCTCCGCTGTTTATGACGACGAGATCCACGCTTGCTCGCCCCGCCGGCATGGTGTGGCTCATTTCTTCGCGGGTCGAAAACCAACAAATTCCTGTCATACTTTACGAACTTCTGCCTTAGCTTTTCTTCCTTGAAAAATTCTGCCAGGGATTTTGCAATGGCCATGCGTGCAGCTTCTGCCTGCCCGGCCAGCCCGCCGCCGTGCGTGTTGACGTCTATGTCAACCTTTCCAACGACATCACCAGCAATAACCAGCGGCTCCTGCAGCTTCATTCTCAGAAACTCGCTCGCCCACAGGCTCAATGGTACGCCGTTTATCCTTATCTTTCCTGTCCCTGCTACTATCTTCGCCCTTGCTACTGCATTTTTTCTCTTGCCCAACGTCAAAAACGATTTCGGTCTTTCCCTCTTCGCCATGTCACCATCTCTTCTTTGCTCCCATTGCCAGCGCGACATCGCCGAGGTACATGAAGTTGCACGTCAGCCTGCTCGCGTCGAACGCTGTCTTCTCGAACTTTTTACCTTGCAGTTCGCTTGGTATGCCAACAAAAGTTTTCAAATTTTTGTACGCATTTCTTCCTTTCGTCCTGTCCCATGGCAGCATCCCCCTCACTGTCCTTCGCACTATTCTCTCGGGCTGCTTCGGAAAGAACGGTCCTTTTAGCGCGTCGCCGCGGCTGTACTTGTGAAGGTATTTCTCCTGCGTGAACTTCGGTCTGCCTGCCAAAACAGCTTTCTCACAATTGACAACTGTTATCTTTTCCCCATTAAGCAGCTTCTTCGCTATGACTGAACATAAGCGGCCAAGCACTTGATTTTCTGCATCGTAGATTATCATAGTAAAACATCCCTATTTTTTTCTAACCATTCATTTTTATATGGTTCAAGTTGAGACTCATCTGTATAAAAAACTTGAGTTTGTGGACTTACTTTAAAACTTAACCACTTTCCACGCCTTTGAGTTCGAGTAACAAAGTCATATATTCTTTTGGTTTTAACTCCTCTTCTTTTTAGTCTGGCTATAGTCTTATGTGATGGCAAACCTCCATAAAAAGGCGCACCAAACTGCTCGTGCAGTATCCTTTCCAATTGCCTTCTGTCATATGCTTTTTTTTGAAGCAAATCCATCAAGTGTTGCACGGCACTTTTATAATCATATCTCATCCATATCACACCAAAATTTTAACATCCGTTCCTTTAGGTTTTTCTTTCACCAATTCTTCGATTGTCAAGCATTTGCCCTTTGCTTTTTTTATCTTCTGCTCTGCTGCTGGTGTAAACTTCCAAGCAGCCACTGTAACTGGTTTTGTCAGCTCGCCGGCGCTCATTACGATGCCAGGGACAACAACAGTCTCGCCTTTTCCAGCATTCCTCTCTATGTCTGCGACATTAACCTCAACGCGGCTCCTCCTCGGCTTCTCCAGCTTTTCTGCCACAACACGCCATATCGGAGCGTTTAGTTCTCTAGCCTTGCTTTTTAGCGATTCCACAAGCTGCCTCAGATACGGGTTTGTCGGTCCTGTCCTCTTCACCATGCATATCAGCTAAACCTTAATCTGTTATTTCTATCTTTTAAACTTTAAAAGAATTTAAAGCTTGCGAGAAACAAGTTCGGAGGGTTTGAATTATGTCTAACACACTTGGTCTTGGTCACATATCGGCAATAAACATATTGCGCAACTATTTCTCGGCAATCAGAACATTTACAGCAATTTTTTGCATTACCCTTCCATCAGGTAAGTCGGGGTTGAATTCACATCTAATGTTAGATGTCGTAAATTTTATGTCGTTTGGTAAAGGCTTTCCGCGTATTTCTTTATACCCTTTTCTCATATCTGCAATCTCGGGACGGGAATTCTGTATGTCGTAAGTTCCAGATGATTCTATAATTCCACAAAATAATGTACGCAAGCCTTGCGCCTCACATACTTCTCTTACGTCGTCGACGTGCAGAGACCTTATATCTTTCATTCCATATGGAGTTTGGAAAATCAAAGGCATTTTATTCCGATTGACAAAAGTTGTTATATCGGACTTTTGTTTGGCGTATTGTCTTATCAGTTGGGAGGTAGATGTTGGAATTACATCTTGAATAACAATAAGCTTGCCACAATCTTTCATGACCCTTCGAGCTTCGTTAATTACATTCTCTGTGTCCGCAGTAGTTTCTATAGAGTTCATTCCAGCCACAACATCACATGAGCAGTCTCTGAGAGGTATGTTGTGATACGTACCGTTGCAATATGTCGCTACAGTAGCCAGGTCTTTCGGTGTGCGTCTTTTTGCCATCCATAAATATCCGTTGCTTATTTCAAGCATGAACCATTCCTTAAAGGTGTGCGGCATCAACATGAGCATTGATGGATAATTTCCTGGACCTAGCTCGCAACCTACAGCAGGATGTTGGCGAAAGTATTCATCAAAGACGTATGCGAACAATTCTTCATATGAATCTCGAAACAGTTCCCTCGCACTCGCATATGATATGATTAAATCCTGTTTATAGAAGCTCTCTTCGAGTGTTTTGTTGCAGTTGTTTCTAAGCCTACCGAGATAGTTCTTTGTGAATCGCTTAAAGCTAAGACCTTTGCGCCATTCATCTAACATAGAATTGCTAGGTTTTTCCAAAATCATTTTATCATGAATATAATAAAGACTTAAATTTTTATACTCATCTAAATTATCTTAGTGCACATTGAAACAATCAGATTAAAGCAAAAAAAACAAATTCATTATATATAGAATTTGCGGTCGTTGTCTAGCCTGGTAGGATCTGAGCTTCCCAAGCTCATGGCGCGGGTTCAAATCCCGCCGGCCGCACTGTTTATAAACTGCAACTATATTAAAATTAAAGTAGGTGGTCAAAGTCGCAAAGAAAAAAGGAAAATTTTACATAACTACGCCTATATACTATGTCAACGACCAGCCCCATGTGGGCCATGCTTACACTACAATAGCTGCTGATATTTTAGCGAGATGGCACCGTTTGAAAGGAGAGCAAGTGTTGTTTTTAGTTGGGACGGACGAGCATGGTGAAAAGATTGAAGCCGCAGCTGCGAGAGCCGGCAAGGTGCCGCAGGAGTTTGTGGATGAAATTGTCGGTCGATTCAAAGACGTGTGGAAGAAGCTTAACATTTCTTACGATGATTTCGCCCGCACTACAGAGAAGAGGCATGAAAATGTTGTTTCGAAGTTGATAGAAAAAATAAATGAAAATGGCGACATTTACAAAGGAGAGTATGAGGGATGGTTTTGCGTTCCCGACGAGAGCTTCTGGACGGATTTGCAGCTGAAGAATGGAAAATGTCCGGAATGTGGCAGAGAAGTGCAGAAAGTGAAGGAAGAAGCGTACTTTTTCAGGTTGAGCAAATACCAGGAAAAGCTGCTGAAGTTTTATGAAAAAAATCCTGAATTTTTGTCACCAAAGTTGAGGTCGCAAGAGATAATCAACCGCGTGAAAGGTGGTTTGAAAGATCTTTGCATCACGCGCGTAGCATTGAAGTGGGGCATACCTTTCCCACTCGACAAAAAATACGTTGACTATGTCTGGTTTGAGGCGCTTGTAATTTATATTTCAGCGTTGGGCTGGCTTAGCAAAGATTTCAAAAAATTCTGGCCTGCTGATATACATTTGGTTGGCAAAGAGATCAATTGGTTTCACGCCGTTATATGGCCAGCTATGCTTTTCTCAGCTGGAATAGAGCCACCGAAGAAGGTTTATGCACACGGCTGGTGGACCGTTGATGGAAGGAAAATGTCGAAGAGCATTGGGAATGTTGTTAATCCAATTGAAGTAGCTGAAAAGTATTCCACAGACGTTTTACGCTACTTTTTGATACGTGAAATTCCATTCGGTGAAGATGGTGACTATACAGAAAAGGCTCTCATCGCTAGAATCAACGGCGAGCTTGTTGCTGATTTAGGCAATCTCATCTACAGAGTGCTCAGCTTGGCTGAAAAGTTTGACGGAAAATTTGTTGGAAAGGATGAGATCAGCAAAAAATTGAATTTAAAAAAAATAGACGAGCATATGGAAAGGCTGGAATTAACAGCTGCACTACTGGAGATATGGAATTTCATCCACGCTGTAAACAAATACATAACTGACAACGAGCCGTGGAAATTGAAAGGAAAAGAGCTTGCAAATGTTTTGTATAATATTTTGGAATCATGCAGGATTATTTCTATTCTTATTTATCCTTTCATGCCTGAGACTGCTGAAAGGACAGCTTTGCAGTTAGGCGTGAAGCTTGGCAGTTTGAAAGACTGCAAGTTTTCCAAATTCAAGGGAAAGGTTAAAAAAGGCGGATATCTATTTAATAAAATCGAGATAAGTGAGTGAAAACACTTCTCAGTCTTTGTGTAATTGGTATTCGATTTAAAGTAAAATCAATTAAAGTATTGTCGTTTTTATAAAACGTTATAGTCGGATTGCCTTTGCTGTTTTGACTTCTTTCATGATATACTCCCAAATTTTCCAACAATCCTTTTATTTTTATAACTGTTCTACAATTGACTGTAGCTTGGAAATTAGCTCCTTGTGTCCAAAACCATTGTTTATAAGATTCTGACGGCATGCTAGGCTCTTCGAGCGTTTTTACAAGTCCGATTAATTTACTTAGATATCTTTCAATCTCAGGGTGCAACCTGTGTCTAATGCTTAACCATTTTATATCAGCCAAATTTTCAGGAAAATAATATTCTCCGTTTTTTCCTACTAATTCACCTTGACAATGCATATAACCACAAAATACTATTGAAAAACAAAGGATTTATATCTATTTTATCTAAAAAAATAAATTTAATAAAATCGAGGTGTGATTATGGAGATACCATTTGCAAAATTTCAGGAATTGGATTTGCGAGTTGGAAAAGTTTTGTCTGCTGAAGTGATACCAGGCAGCAGAAGTTTGATGAAGATGCAAATTGATTTCGGCAGCGAGCAGAGGCAGTGTGTTGCTGGGATATCGCAGCACTACAAACCCGAACAACTTATCGGCAACAAATATATGTTTATCGTCAATCTTGAAAGAAAGAAGATGATGGGTGTGGAGAGCGAGTGCATGATTTTCGCTGCCGAAGATGGCGGCAATATAGTTCTGTTAAAGCCGGAAAAAGATGTGAAGGAAGGAAGCAAAATACATTAAGTTGTGTAGTTATTTTAGTCTCTTCCAACTATGCAATACCAATAATGCCATAGCCATGTTGAAGGCAATAAGATAAGGACCACAATCTCTTTGAAAAGTCGCATTTTGAATACTATACGGAATAACCGCCAAAGCTCCTCCTATGGACATCGCAGCTGCTGTGTAAGCTTCACCCTCAGGAGATGCAACAAATTCTAAACCTTTTTTAATTTCATGGCCATATCTATCAGCAACTCCTCTAAAGTATTCTGGAACTTTTTTCACTTTTGAAAGTGAACCACTGAATTTATCCAAACACAGAAGATTTGTTAATTCGTTCGGGCGAAACATAATTACTTTATCATAAGAAAAGGATTTATACTTCAATCTTTGCTGTCTTTGTAGAGTTTTAATTATTTCAAACACTAATAGAATATTATGAAGAAAGTCAGGGATTTCATGAACAGGCAGGTCTTCTTCGTGAAGCCTGAGTTTTCCATATTCGACGTTGCAAAAGTTTTCTCGAAAAACGACATATCCGGCGCGCCTGTCGTCGACAGGGGAAAGGTTGTGGGAGTGGTTAGCGTGTCCGACCTAACCAGATTTATGAGCATAAAATTGGTCGACGGCGAGGCGGTTTTGAAAAATCCAAGTTCGCTGAGCCTGCTGCTTTTGAATTTTGCCAAATTCAGCAAGGACTACATCGGCTTTAAAAAAGAAATTGAAAGGATATCGAAGACCAAGATAAAGAACATAATGAGCAAAGATGTTGTCTGCATAAGCCCTGAGTCCAATTTGTTTGAAGCCGCTACTCTTATGGACAAGAATGATGTGAACCGCCTGCCTGTGGTGGAGAAAGGAAAGCTTGTCGGCGTTTTGTCTAGGGCGGATTTGTTAAAGGCTCTTGTCGAGTAGCCTCCTGCTTTTCGGGAGAATGTTGCTTATCTTCCCGTCGACAAAAAGGCTGCTTCCCAAAAAATCCTCCCCGCATTTCAATATCACAAAATTCTGGTTTTCGCATTTCGCTGCCTCTATAGGAATGACATCATTACCGCGCAAAAATCTTTCCGCAGAATCTTTATCAACCACAGCGACGTTCTTTTTCGCTTCCTTGCCAACCATCTGGCATCCTTCCGTGGAGAGGTTTATCTTGTTGTTCCGCTTCAGCTTGCCGAAATACATGCCTACAGAATTGGCAGAGAGACTGCTGAAGTCCACGTCTGCCACAGCCTTGGAAGCAATCCATATCTTTTCCTCTGGAGTTTTCATCACCAAAAACTGCTTCAAATCAAAAACCGCCCCGTAATTTTTTTCTACAATATTTTCTATGCTTTTTACCTGCTCCGCCTCCAATACTTCCAAAGACCTCACTTTACCATCTTGCATATGAAAAACCCCTCGTGTCTTTCATCCGGCTTCACCCTCACAGCCTTTTCCACTTCCGGTGAAAACTTTTTTTTGTCCCATTCCGTCACTGCATTAGCTGAAAGAGAATCTATTTTTTCAACCTTCAACCCTAGTTGCGTAACGGCAAAATCGACATTCTCCTCGTTCTCCTCAGGCTCTAGAGAGCAGGTTGAGTACACAAGTGTGCCGCCATCATCCAAACATTTCACAGCAGACTCGAGAAGCCTTTTCTGCAGCCTGCTGAACATTTTCACTGTATTATGACTAGTCTGTTGCAGTATCCGCGGGTTCATAGTACCAGTCCCGGTACAAGGAGCATCCAGCAGAATTTTTTTAAACTTTAATCCGCCCTTCCAGAAATCCTCGCCGTACATTTTCGTCACGATTGCATTTGAAACGCCGCAACGTTGAAGGTTTCCACGCAAAGCTTTCAATCTTTTGTGTGTGACGTCATTTGCAATAATCACGCCTTCATTTTTCATCATCGCAGCCATCTGCGTAGTCTTAGCTCCGGGCGATGCGCACATGTCCAACATTGTGTCTTCAGGTCTTAAATCCAGAAACATCGGCGGCAGCATGCTCGACGCGTTTTGAAGGAAGAAGTAGCCGAGCACATGCTCGACAGTCTTGCTGAGGTTTGTCTCGGACCTGACCCAGAAACTACCATGTTGAGGCATCCTTTCTACATCACCAACCGCCTCAAGCCTCCTCTCCAAATCTTCCGGCGATATTTTCAGGGTATTAGTCCTAACATGCCATATGCTTTTCGACGGCGCAATTATTCTCTCTCCGAAAATTTTTTCGTACCTGCCTAGCATATTTTTTTCATATCTTTCAAGCATATAATTTAATATCTGTAAAAGGATTATTAATTAGATGGAAAGGCAGTCTTTCGTGGAATTTTTCAGGCTCGACGGCAGGAAAACGGTACTGTCTTTTGCTTTCATATGCATAGGCTTCTTCACTGCATTGATATATTTGTGGATGCTCTTGTTTCACTTGCCCCTGCTGGGCGAGAGCCCCAATCCAATCTTCCTCGGCATGATATCCATGCTGTCGCCGCTTTTCGGGCTTTCGATAACCTACATCTACGCCTTCAAAACAATCCCTGTCGCGCTGGCAGTGGCCATAAACTTGCTGCTCGTTCTGCAGTTCTTCCACTGGTACTACATGGCCTGTTTAGCTGTCTATATAAACGACAAGCTCTTCAAGGGAAATGAAGTGGAGTTCTACAAATGATTCGCTGCTCTGAGGTTTGTTGAAAAGATTATTGCGATCATGCCCGGCACCAAGCGAAATTCGATTTTGTCACCATATTCCAGTGACATAAAAGGTCTGCGAGGCATCAAAAAACCCAGCAGTTTTTAAGGCTGGAACAAGATAATTTTATTAGTTCCCATGTACTCGCAGGAAATACACTCCGCCCTTGAAAAAAAGAATATCAGGATCGGCGATAGGATACGTGTTGTTGCAGGCAAGGCTGAGTACGAAGGATCACTGATGCCGAAGATCGAGCTGGGAGACCCGAATTGTATTGTTATAAAGCTCGGCAACGGCTACAACGTCGGCATAATGTTCGAGAGGGGCATGAGCATAAAGCTCGTGGAGCGCGGAAGGCCGATAAAGTTCAAGCCTGCTGAGTTGAAGGTTGCGAAAGATGCGAAAAAGCCGGACGTTTCCATACTGGGCTGCGGCGGCACTATCGCAAGCAGAATCGAATACACCACTGGCGCAGTGTTCCCAGCCTTCTCGCCAGGCGATTTGCTTTTGTCTTTCCCGGAACTGAAGGAGATAGCGAACATAAACGGCAGGAAGCTGTTTGACTTGTTGTCTGAGGACATGACAACGGCGCACTGGCAGGCCATTGCCAACGAGGTCGCGAAAGAGGTAAAAGCCAAGGCTGATGGCATTGTTCTGATGCATGGCACCGACACGCTTCACTATACATCAGCAGCATTGAGCTTTATGTTGCAAAACCCGCCAGTTCCGATCGTCATTGTGGGCGCGCAAAGAAGCAGTGACAGAGGATCAAGCGACAACCTTGTCAATCTTGTCTGCGCAACTACAGCTGCTGTTGCTGACATGGCAGAAGTCACAGTCTGCATGCACGGCACCATGAGCGACGACTACTGCCTGCTGCACCAAGGCACAAAAGTTAGGAAGATGCACGCAAGCAGGCGAGATGCTTTTCAAAGCGTTAATGTTTTGCCGTATGCGAGGATATGGTACGCTGACAGGAAGATGGAATTTTTGAGAAACGACTGCAGAAGGCGCGGCGGCAAACTGAAGGTTGACGACAAGGTAAACCCGAACGTAGGACTGTTTTACACGCATCCGGGAATAAAGCCTGAAGTTATCGAAGTGCTGGCAAAGGTTTGCGACGGGATTGTTGTTGCTGGGACAGGCTTGGGCCACATACCTTCCAATCCGCATAACGACGAATTTGCAAGGAGCCTTGTGCCGTCTGTAAAAGATATAATAGATTCCGGCATCCCTGTTGTCATCGCTCCGCAGACAGTTTTCGGAAGGATAAACATGAACGTTTACAGTGCTGGAAGGCTGCTCAACAGGACTGGGATAATCGGCAACAACTGCGACTGGACGCCCGAGACGGCAATGGTGAAGCTGATGTGGGTGCTGGGCCACACGAAGGATATGAAAAAGATACGCGAGATGATGCTGACGAATTTTGCAGGCGAGATTTCGCAGAGGACCGATGTGAGAGGATTTTTGAAATGATGGAGAGGAACTTATGGCTGGAGAGCAAAAGGAAAAAAAGGTAGATTATAAAAAAATCAGGCTGAAGTTCGGCTTTGAGATACACCAGCAACTAGCCACGCAGCATAAGCTGTTCTGCGGCTGCTCCACTGCGATGATGGAGAAGAATCCGATAATGGTGCTTACGAGGAAGCAGCATCCTGTTGCAAGTGAGCTGGGCGAGTTCGATATAGCTGCGCAGCACGAATATTTGAGAAACAGGACTTTTTATTATCAGGTCTTCAGCAATGAGAGCTGCTTGGTCGAATGCGACGAGGAGCCGCCGCACGAGCTGAACAAAGAAGCATTGGAGACAGCGCTGCAGGTCGCTTTGCTACTCAACTGCTCTGTCCCCAATGAGATACATGCCATGCGAAAGACCGTTATTGATGGAAGCAACACAACAAGCTTCCAAAGAACTATGGTTGTCGGCCTAAACGGCTTTCTGCGGCACAAAGGAAAAAAAATTGAGATAAAGCATGTCAGCCTCGAAGAGGATGCGGCTGCTATAGTCAAGGAGGATGAATCATCAGCAACGTTCAGGCTTAACAGGCTTGGAATACCGCTTATAGAAGTTGGGACAAACATTATAACTGACTGCACGCCCGAGGAAGCCCAGGACATAGCCTACCAGATAGGGATGATTGTCCGCAGCACAGGAAAAGCGAAGAAAGGCTTGGGCACTATACGACAGGATGTCAATGTCTCTGTTCGTGGTGGTGAGCGTGTTGAAATCAAAGGCGTGCAGGAGCTGGGAATACTTGCAAAGGTCATAAGCCTGGAGGTCGAACGCCAGCTTTCGCTGCCGAAAGTTGCGAAGGAGGTCAGGGCTGCTCTGCCTGACGGAACGACGAAGTTCACGCGGCCTCTGCCTGGCGCGGCGAGAATGTACCCTGAGACTGATGTGGAACCTGTTGTAATTCTTGCTGAATACCTTGCAAGACTGAAGAAAAACCTGCCTGAGAGCTGGGAAGTAAGGCTGAGGAAGATAAAAAGAACGGGACTGTCCGACCAGCTGGCAGAACAGATAGTCAAGTCTGAATATGTAGACCTGTTCGAGAGGATTGCAAAGGAGAGGAAGGTAGACGCGAGCGTGGTTGCGAACACCTTCACGAGCATACTCAAAGACTTGCGAAGGGACCAGATACCGGTGGACAGCCTCAGGGACGAACATTTCCACAGGATTTTCGATTTGCTTAAAAGAGGGACGATAGCAAAAGAGGCGATACAGCCGGTACTCAAAGAACTTGCGCGCGAGCCCGGCAGGGATGTGACGGATATCGTGCGAAGCCTTGGACTGGAAGCGATAACAGCAACCGAGCTGAAAAGAATCATTCGCGACGTCAGAAGCAGGAACCCGGACGTTCCGCGCGATAAAATTTTGGGTCTTGTTATGAGCAGGGTGAGGGGAAGGATAGATGCGAAGATTGTTATGAAACTGGTGAAATGACTATATTTTTTCCCTCTGTGCAATGACTATTGATTTTGCCTTATCCACATCTCTTGGAAACTCTCGCCCACGCATTATGAAATGTTTCTCAGTTTTTTTCGCTTCAAACATTTGGATTATATTTCTTTCAGCTTCGCTGATATTGAAATTCTTGCATGAGAATATGTCTACTGACGCAAATCTCTGCGCGATAAAAGTATGGATACTCGCATGGCTTTCTGCGATTAACACAAATCCGGATATTCCACCCCCGTCAAAAGAATTTTTTTTACCAGGATAAAAGGTCAGGATTGGCTCTGAAATTTTTGTCATACCAATTTTATCTGGCAATTCGTCTAAAAATTTGAAAATAAACTCTTTGTCATTCAACTTCTTAGGATTGCAACCGTACAAATCAAGCGTAAGATGAGGTCCAAACATTTTCTTTTTTCGTGCGTCTCCATTGAGTTGATAAAAATATTATTGTGCGCGGTAGTATTTAAAAATTATTGCGATATATAGAGGATATTTTCAAACAACATTCCCAATCAAATAACTGCTCTTTGCGCCGGTTATTTTCACTTCAATGAATTTTCCAAGAAGATTTTTATCCGACTGCACGACTATGGGTTTGTACGCGAAATTCCTGCCGACCCAAGTATTTTTCCTGCCCTTTTCGTCTATCAAACATTCGCCGGACCAGCCAAGCCACTTCTGGTTTTTCTCCAGCGAAATGTCTTTAACAATTTCAAACAACTTTTTGCTTCTTTTATTTATTATGTTTCGCGGAAGTTGCTCTAGCTTTTCCGCTTCGGTTCCGGGATGGGATCCAAACTTGGATATGTTTACTATGTCTGGTTTGACCTTTTTCAAAAAATCAAGTGTCTTGTCGAAATCAGAGTCGCTCTCTTGCGGAAAGCCGACTATGATGTCCGTCGATAAAGTTAAATCTGGGAACGCCTTGTAAAATTTTTTGATAATTTCCAAGGCAGTTTTTGGCGAGTAGTCCCTTTTCATAAGTTTGAGTGTCCTCGGGCTGAAGGACTGGGCTGGAAGGTGCAAGAACTTGAAAACCTTTTCGCTCTTGTACGCATCCACAAGCTCGCCAACAATCTTTTCCGCATGGACCGGATTCATCATACCGACCCTTACGAAAAACCTTCCGTCAATCTTGCAAACGCTTTTCAAAAGTTCCGGGAGGTTGCTGCCAATATCTTTGCCATAGCAGGAGCTGTCCTGGCTGGTCAACCAAAGCTCTCTGCAGCCGTCTTTGAGCGCGCGCTCCGCTTCTTTTACAATTAGCTCCTGCGGATAGCTGGACAATTTCCCCTTGGCAAACTTCACGTTGCAGTACGAACAACTGCCGAGGCAGCCCGTGGAAATTTCGATTACATCGACCATGGGATTCTTCCTCGACTTCGGCAGAAAGACTTTCGGTCTTCGCAAGTCCCGCAGCCACACAAATTTTTTTCCTTCTGCAGTAGCAGCAACAGCATCGGTAATTTTTTCTATGGAATCCGGTCCGACTAGGCTGGCAGAAGGGCTTATTTTTTCAATTGCGGAGCGCATGACCTTCGGCATGCATCCTGCAACTACCAGCGGCTTGTCTGTCTTTGCCAACTTCGTTATTCTGTGAACCATTCTCGAGATTGTTGGGGTTTTCACGCAGCATGTGAAAATGATGTTCAAGTCCGACGCGCTCGGGCTGCTGCAAAAATCTATTCCGCTTTCTTTCAGCAGGCCCATAGCCATTTCGTAGTCTGACAGGTTCGCCGGGCAGCCGTGCACCTCGCCGTAGACTTTCATACGAAACACTATTGGATATTCTATAAAAACCTTAGCTTATCCTTTTTTCCTTTTCTGTTTCCGGATGCGACACTTCATCTATTTAACATAAAAAATAAAAAGGAGTTAATAAGTAAGAGGCAGGATAAAAATAAAGATACAGAGCTGAGTGAATGGGAAGAATAAAGACGACATTCGTCAAAAACGTGGCCAAGGACCTCATCGAAAGGCATCCGAATGCTTTCAGCAAAAGTTTTGAGGAGAACAAGAAAACCTTGGAGCCGTTTGTCTCTTTTACGTCAAGGAAGATGAGGAACCTGGTTGCAGGTTACATAGCAAGCGTGAAAAACGCAAAGCCATTCGTTCAACGCGCTATGACTGAAGAAAGACCCAGGGAAAGCAGATTTGGGACGAGAACTGGTAGCAGAAGGCCTGACAGCAAAAGACGAAGAAGGTACTAGCTTCACTTCGTATGTATTTCTATAACGTCCAAATCATGCAGGACAAAATCAAGCCCGACTTTCTGCCCGCTGAACTGAGTGTTGTTGAAGATACGAGCGTAAGAAAAATTTTTTAGGAAATCCTTGTGCACGCGTTTTGCTATGTCTCTTACAGTTGAGCCGGAAGGAACAGCTATTGGCGGTACTACTTTTGGTTTGCGTGGCGACTTTGTGTAAACCCTTATCAGTCCAAGTCCGCCCCAAATTTTTTCTTTCAGTTCATCAACGCCAAGGCCGTCTTTAGCAGATATGCTTATCATATTCGGCCCAGATTTTACTAAACTGGATTTGTTCATCACCCAAACCTGTTTTTTATCTGCAAGTTTATTTCCGCCCAAAATGCTTTTCATCTCAGCAACCTGCTTCTCGAAATCCTGTGTCGCATCGATTAAAACCACAATCTCATCGCAAGTCTGCAGCAGGCTGATGAAGTCCGAGTCAAATGTGGAGGGAATTTCTACAACCTGAAGCTTTGCGTCTCCAACATTCGCCATTCCTACAACAGGTAGCTTTGTAGTATAAGGATAATCAGCAACCTCAACATCCACGCCTGTCAGCGCTTTCAGCAAACTGCTCTTGCCGGATTTCGTAACGCCTATAATGCAAATTTGCGCGGCGCCCTCTTTTTTTATCACGAACCTCGGCTTGGCCGCAGCCTTTGCGCTGCTTTCCTTTTTCAGGCTGGAAAGCCTCTTTTTCAGCTGGGCGAGGACGTTGTGCGTGCCTTTGTGCTTCGGCAACAGCCGTATCATTTCCTCTAGCGCGGCTATTTTTTCCTCTTTGCTTTTCGCAGCAAGATATTTTCTTTCAGCTGCAAAATATTCCGGTCCAGCGTTTACAGGCATAATACATTTTATTTAATTATAGTTTATATGTTGCTGTGTCACTTTTTTCTTTCCTTACAATTTGATATCGTTACGCTCACATCCCTATGGGTTAATTATATTTCGTGGGATTTGCTAAATTGAATAAGAGATAATATGAAATTCAGAATAGCTGTTGTACAATTCAAGATTAAACAATTTTCTCCAGAAGATAATCTTAAGAAAGCAGAAGAATTCACCAAAAAAGCAGCATATTCAAAAGCCCAAGTTATTGTTTTTCCTGAAGATTTTATCACCGGTCCTATCATGAAGAAAAAGAAATTTGTAGATTTCAACGGCAAATATATAAGACATTTCCAAAACCTGGCTAAGAAATATTCTATTGACATTGTATCAGGATCTTGGATAGAAGGTGATACACGGGGTTGGTATAATACTTCTTATTATATCGACAGGTCAGGAAAAATCAACGGCAAATATAGGAAAATTAATCTCTGGCTTGGAGAAAGAAGTTACATAACCCCCGGAAACAAAATTTCGGTCTTCAACACAAAATTTGGAAGAGCTGGCTTAATCATTTGTTGGGACCTTGCCTTTCCTGAAATTTTTAGAAAAATGGTAAACATGGGTGTTAGAATAGTTTATTGTCCAAGTTTATGGTATTTGACTTATAAAGGAAAAATTTGGAAAAATTACGCAGAAAAAAGACATGTGGACTCACTTTGTGTATCAAGAGCATTTGAAAATGAGATTATTTTGGTTTACTGCAATGTATCTGGAAAAGTTAAATTTAGTGAATTCGCACTGGGAAGATCCCAAATTACTGTCCCTTTTATAGGACCGTTAAAAAGACTAGAACATAATAAGGAAGAAATGTTTATCCAAGAAGTAGATATGACTATTTTGAAAGAAGCTGAAAAATCATATAACATCAGAGAAGATTTGAAAAAGAGGTAAGATTGATTTCCAATGGGTTCAAATCCTGCCCCCTACAAATCAAACGAAGAGTTATCAGAACCATTGAATAATAAAATATATAAAAGCCACTCGTTGCTTATAGCTGATATCAAAATCATTTGTAAAGGAATGCCTTCTTTTTTACAACCTTGTAAGTGAGGAAAGTGTAGATGGCGTATGCTGCGGATGATAAAGCGAAGGTTGTAGGGAAGCCATAGCTGGCAATGATGAAGCCGGATGCAAGCAGGCTTATGGTCCTGCCGCCGTAGAAGCTTGTCATTAACAGCCCTATGTCGCTTGCATAATTTTCACTGCTTGCTACAGTGGAGAAGAAAGCCTCTGAAACGTTTACAATCAGGCCGCTCGCCAGGCCCATGAAAATAAAAATGGCAATTGCAAAGATGGTGCTTGAAAATCCCAGCAGCAGCAAGGAAATGCAATACATCGCACCGCCTACAGCAAGCAGCCTGGTGATTTTTATCTTTGTGAAAAACCCTATTGTCAGTCCGGTTACAAGCAGGCTAAGCCCCAGCACTATCCCGATCAGTTCTGCGTTCATCCCTATGCCGCTCAGGAACATTGTGAACACGTAGCCTGCTATAAAGCCGTCCGATATTCCGCTTATGCAGAAAAGCAAAAGGAATTTTTTGAATTCGCTTGTTTTATTCCTGAAGTCAATGGATTTGCAAGCCTTTATTAAATTGAATCTTTTTTTGGGCAAGTCCTTCAGGCGCAGAGAAAGCGGTATCAATAGCATGCCCAATGCGACGGTAAACAATATTGTGTTTTGGAAAAAAAGCCAAACTACAAGGAAACCGGCTAGAAGGTTTCCGAGGGCTTCGAACGACGAGGAAAAAATCCTCAGCTGGATAAGTTTCTTTTTCTTTTCCTCGCTGTGGTCCATCACATAGGCCCTGTTCACGGCCCAGAGCGACCCGTCTTTTATTCCTTCCGCAACCTTTCCGAAAACATAGCCAAGAGGGGTGTATGCCACGTAATAAATCAAGTTTGAGACAACTGCCATGATGCCGTTGAAGAGGAAGAATATCTTTCTTCCGAAGAATTCCGACAGTATGCTGAACAGGAATCTTGTGAGCTGGAATATTATCGGCATCAATGAGAAGATGAGACCCATCTCGACTATGCCGATGTTCCTCTCGCTCATCAAAAGCGGCAGTGTCACTGTTAATATCCCGGTTATAAAGGAATTCACGGCTTGAATAAGGAAACCGTTTTTCATGCCCAGAGAAAGCACCGCCTACTCTTCCTCGAACTGCTTTTCCAGCTCTTTCGCCTCTTCGCGCTCTTCTTCGCTGAGTTTGCCAAGAGTTTCACGGCTGCCCCGTTTCTTGTGAACTATCGACTTGCGCATGAGGCCGATCTTGTTCTGTATTATTCCGTAAACCTCGTCAGGATTCCGTATGCCCTTCATGACTATGTCATTCCCGGCCTGTCCGACGCACGTCACATGCAAAGTGCCGTAGTTCAACAGCCTGCCCAACACGCTTTTGTGTATCTTTATGTTCGCAACGCTCTGGTAGGGTATTGTTATCCTCTTTTTCGCCAGTATTCCCTCGATCTTCACGATCTCGTGGCTTGTCACGACATATTTTCGCATGAAACCCTCTATCGAAGGTTCCTCGAAGAGTGCAGCTGCAACAATAACAAATCCAAACACTGCCATTGTCGAGACGAACTGTTTTGTTGTCTTTGGCGACAGGGAAAATTCCATGCCCAAGGTAGGCCACAGCATGGCCAGAATTACAACAGCAAGCGTTATTATGATGTAATTTTCAACATAGGATATGCGGGATCTTTTGTAGATTAAGCCGCCTTGAGGAATTCCTTTCTCTTTCATAATAAGAATTTGTTCTTTAGAATATATTTCTGTTGAATCCAGAAAGGAAAAAATAAAAAAGAGAGGGAAGACCCAAAAAATCCTTCAAATACATCAATTCAAACTTCTTCCTCTGTCTCTTCTGCGCTTGTCTTTTCTTCAGCCTCAACGGTTACCTCTTCAGGTTCCTCTTCCGCAACTTCAGCAGTCTCTTCTGCCGCACCGGCAGCCTCTTCTACTGCTTCAGTCGCCCCAGCAGCCTCGCCTCCTACTTTTTCGCCTATGGCGAACCTGCTCATCACTTCCTTTATCTTTATCTTTATCTTTTCGCCCTGCTTGGCACCGTTCACGAAGACAACGAAGTTCTTCACGCGCGCAATGCCGTCGCCGCGCGATCCTACCTCGCTGATTTCGACGTCGTACTCCTCTCCAACGTTAACAGGCTTGGGCATGTCGAATCTGTCGTCGCGTCTGCGACCGAATCCGCCTCTTCCGCCAAAGCCAGACCTTTCAAATCTTGCCATTTACATTAACCTCCGTTTAGTTAAATTTATTTTATTTTGTTTGTTCTGAAATCTCGTGACATGTCTTTATAGAAACGTCAAGAGTGTCATAAACAGAAACAGTTTTCAGTTAGTCAGTACCTCCGTTCATTACTATAGATTAATTTCATGCATAGGTATTTAAGCTTGTTTGTTTTTTATTAAAGGAAGGTTGGGTGGAGCTGGAAGGCGGCGGCAACCTTTTTAACCTCTGTTTTCCAACTTTACTTTAATCGCAAGAGAGTGAGTTTACGTCAGAGGAAGTGGAGCTGAAAACCGAACAGGCAAAGGCTAACGGAGACGAAATTTACATAGACTCAGCCCGCAAGCTCAGGGCAAACCTGCCGAAGTTCGTGATATTTCTCGGTGTTGCAGCCTTGCTGTGGCTTATAGGCACGTCATTCGTAGTTCCGCTTGGCAAGGGAGGGAAGATAGGTTCGCTGGATCTGTACAGGCTGGATTTCCTGATTTTGCTTGCTGCGACCCTTGCGCTTATTGTGGCAGCTTTCCTTGAAGTCGGCATAGTCGCAGACTCGCTGGCAGGACTTGCCGCAGCGTACATAACCCACAGGGAGGCTCCGATAGAGGAGGTAAGGATGAGGAAGATAAAGCGCTCCTTCAGGACTGCTGCGTATATCGTTCCACTGGTAGTGTCGTATCTTTTGTTCGCCGGCTATCTTGAAAAAATTTACCCGCTGCTCAACATCGTCATACCTGTCATAATCTTGGTATGGGTGGTTGTTGCTGCGATACTGCTGTGCATGGTGCTTGGCGTTGAGCTTGAAGAGGCGAGCAGGCTGTTCGCCGCGACCATTGAGAAGCGGATGAAGATCGTGAGGAAGAAGGAACAGAAAAAGAGCGCATGAATTTTTAACTATCTACGCCGAGGCTGGGAGCTGAGGCGGTGTATCAATTTTGTAGGCTATAATTCTTCAGCATTATTTTTGGGTATTTTATATTTTTTCCAAACGAATTCTAGAAGTTTAAAAATTGAAAAGATAGTTATACTTATTAGAGCGATACTGATAGTGAAATTATAATTTGAAATATAATTGTAAATATTTTGAATGCTTGTATTTTGACTTGTTTGAAACGGTATGTTTTTTAATTTGTCATCAAGGATTTTTGAGATATCGTTTTTTGTTATCATATTATTTTGAATATCACCAACAATGGTTTTTATATCATCAAGAGTTATATTTGTTTTGTTACTTATTGGATTAACTGTCACATTCGTGGTAGTAGAGCCTGTCGAAGAACTAGAATTATTTTGAATGTTGAAATAAACAGGAATTTGTACTGAATCTGCAATAACATTTGTTGTTAACATCAAAAAAGACATTATGAAGAAGTATATCAATAATTTCATGATTAATTAATAGAAACAAAAAAATTTAAAGACCTATAATTAGTTTCTGCTTTTGTACGAGTTGTATACTTCAGGTACTAAAGAATTCAAAATTCCGAAACTAGTTCCTAAAATTGCAATGAAAACAAGAACAGTGAGAGTGAAATCTTTAGGTGTTACAATTGAATGCACTATTACTTTTCCAATAAGACTATTCATGACATCTTCTTTTGTAGCATTAACATTCAATTGCTGTGGGGGAACATAAGTCCTTTCATAAAATGGTATACTTATTTTATTCAAATCGATGTAACCAACCCAAGAATATTCAGAAGATTCTGTTGTATTAGGAAGTGAAGAATACAAATGAACTTCTGTCCATACTATATGATCTAAAGAAACTTCTTTTTTAAAAGATTTGAAAGCATCTGCATACTTGGATGATAATGCAACTGAAACATTAGCGGCAGAATGAAAATACCCAGGTTCGACATAAAAAACTGATTCTGATTCAGTCCAATTAGTCGATACAGAAGTGGTAGACTTGAAAAAAAGAATTCCAAGCCTTGGTTTATCGAATGACCATAAGGTGTATATACATACTAATGAAATAAGAATTGCAATGCCCAAACAGAATAATTTAACTTGAATCATTTTGCTTTGCGTTTGATTATTAATTTTGACCATATTAAAGCCTATATTTTTTGATGTAACATATCAACGCCGAGGATGGGATTTGAACCCATATGGGCTTTCGCCCGCCAGCTGACCTGCTTTAAAGACTCAAGGCTGGTGCACTACCTGGTTATGCGACCTCGGCACGCTTCAATAATAGAGTATATCTTTTATAAACTTTTAATTTTTCAGAGGAATAGCTTATTCTTTTACTACTTCTAGCTTTCCCGAGCGCGGCACGCTAAGCTGCAGCTTTTCCCTGAACTCTGTGACGTATGCGCCGTTTATTATCACTGTGTCGCCGACTGCCACCGAGTTGATCTGGTCCTCCCAGAGCGAGACTCCTATCTGCCCAGTCTCGTCCTCGATCGTAGCGTCAGCAACATTCCGCTTGCCGTATTTCGTGTTCACTTCCCGCGATTCTGATACGTCAATGATTTTTGCCTGAACTGACACGTTGCTTATCCCGCGCTTGATTTCATTGATTTTCATATAACCACTTATAATCTTAAGGTGTGCTTAAATTTATCCTTTTTTGCTTTTTCCAAAAGCCAGGCCTCCTCTATGAGCATGTCCGGCACGTCTTCGTCAAGAACCGGATACGCAAGCTCGCATTCGTCGCAGGTTATGAACATACCTTGCTCCTTTACGTCGCCCTTGCATTTCGGGCAAGCTAAAATTTTCAACAGCTCCTTTGCCACTGGCATAAAAATCATTTGTTTTGATCGGATTTAAACTTAAATTTTACTTTCGCGGGTAAATGCCTTTCCCCATAAACACCCTGTCTGTTCTCGCAGCAACGCCGCGCTTGCCTTTGTACATTTTCTCAGAATCCATCTTCGCTATTCCTAGCGCAACCAACTCCTCTTTCTGCGTGTAGACTGCTACTGTCTCGCCCGCCTCTATCCCGTCTTGTATCCTTGTTATGCCTGCAAAAAAAACTGGTGAACCATTGCAAACAGCATCAACAGCAGAATCCTTTACAAAAATTCTTTTTGTGTGGGTTATCGCATACTCCACAGGAATCAGAATTTTCCTGAGAGGCTTTTCGTCGCCAGATTTCCAAAACTCGTAAGCATCTTTCACTTCCAGCAAACTATGGCTTTGTTCTTCTGTAAAATTTCCAACTTTTGTCCTACGCAATTCTTTCATCTGAGCCCCAACTTTCAACGTTCTCCCGATTTCATCGCATAACTTCCTTATGTAAGTCCCAGCTTCGCAACCCACCTTGAACAAAACATCCTTTCCGTCAATCTCCAGAATGTCGAGGAACTTTACCTCCCGTTCCCTTGCTTTCCTTGCAACTGCCGACCTTACCGGCGGAACTTGGACAATCCTGCCAACGAACTTTTTCACAGCCTCCCGTAGCGCTTCTTCAGAAACATCCTTGTGCAGGTGCATCACGCCCACGTATTCTTTGTCTAGTCCCATCAGAACTGGCATGGCTTTTGTCGCGTTATCCAACGCAACCGGCAAAACGCCTGTCACGGCCGGATCCAAAGTCCCGCTGTGTCCGCTTTTGTCCAACCCAAATATTTTTTTGGTCCAGTCTGTTATCTGATGTGAGGTGGGGCCTGAATTTTTGTCGATAATAATCACAGAATTTTTTGTCGCTTCCTCAATAGTTCTTTCTTCTGGTCTTTTGCCGTGTCGGCTGTCAGTCTCTTCCTCGCTTTTAATCAGCCACAAAATTAATTCACCCCAATTGTTTAATTAGCGTTTTATATTCATTAATCATTTTTTTTCTAAAACAGGCGGTCAATTTTTCTATTTTGTAGATGCATTATGCAAGAATGAGATTTGAAATATATATGAGCCGACATAATAATGAAAGAAGAAATTTCTTTGTAGTCACCTCTTGAGATAACTTTAAATATTGTAGTCACCCATTATTTATTATGCATATCGAAGTTAGACTTCAAGGTAAAAAGAAAAAGTATTATCTAGGGCATTCGTTTAGAGTAGACAATAAAGTAAAGAAAATTAGATTTTATTTAGGACTTAATTTATCAAAAGAAGAGTTAAAGACCAAAAGAGAAAGAGCAGAAAAAATTTTAAGGGAACGGATTGAAAAATCTAAACTCATTCGTGATCCTTTTTATACTGCATTATCTCCTTCTGAAATAGGAGAACTGAAAACTCTGGAAGCTAGAGGAGAAGTAAAAATTCTACATTTAAATGAAAAAGACTGGCTCAAGTTTACTAAGTTATTCACGTACGACACAAATGCGATCGAAGGTTCAACAGTAACGGTTTCTGAAGTTGGAGATATACTGGAGAAATCGAAATGGTCTGAAAAAAGGACAAAATGGGAAATATCGGAAACCTATGGAGTCGCAGAAGCAATAAAACACATAAGAAAAACAAAAGAGCATGTTTCATTAAACCTTATAAAACAATTGCACAAAATAGTTTTCGAAAATTCAAAGCCATTCGCCGGTAATTTTAGAAAAATGGGAACTGAAGTTGCTATTGTAAATGGTTTTGGGAATGTTGTCCATAGAGGAGCCCCATCATATCAAGTAACGATATTATTGAACGAACTTATAAAATGGTATGACAAAAATAAGAACAAATATCCAGCCTTGGTATTAGCTGCTGTTGTTCATAATCATTTTGAAACTGTTCATCCTTTTCGAGATGGTAATGGTAGAGTTGGCAGACTTTTGCTAAACAATATTTTATTGAAACATAAACTACCGCCAGTAAATATAGAATTAAAAAATAGAAGAGAATACTACGGAGCTTTGCAGGAATATCAAAATAATAGAAACATACGACCGATGATAGAGTTGATTCTTAAAGAATATAGGTCATTGAAAAGAGTTTTAAAAAAAGAGTGACTACAAAACATAAATTATGTAGTCACCTAAAAAGAAGAAATCAGTTCCCGACTTTTCCACAACGGCCTAGTATCTGCCTTAATCAGAATCAGTTTCCTCGTTTTTAATCAGCCGCATGCTATCTCCCTATCAAGATGCTCAACGTCCCCTCTATTATGCCGCCGAACACAACCAGAATTATTATCATAAAGATAAAAACGATCGAGGTTTGTGAATAAAATATCTGCCTGCTCGTTTTCTTGATGCTCTTCCAGTCCCTTTTCAGGATAAACGGTTTAATCAGCTGGATGTATGCCAAGCCATATGAGGAGGCTAGGATGAGCGCAATGAACTCGTACAAGCCATGCGGCGTCATGAGCGTAAGCGCGGTTGAAAATTTTGCGAAGCCCTCGTTCAGAAGAATGAACGTGAGGAAGAGGGAGATTAAGGCGCCGTTTATCACCAGCGCGCCTATCGGCATCATGTACAAACTGTACAGAGTAATTTTGGGATGGCTTTTCTCATATTTTGCGAAATAGGAAACATGGAATTTCCTCCTCTTGATAAACATGCCGATTAACAAAACCAATGCAACGATTATCATCAGGAACGCGACAAGATTGTTCAGGATAAACCAAAGCCTGTAGTCGCCGCCTAAATATTTCAGCCCAAACGTCGCTCTTGTGAGCCAAACGGATATGACCGTTTCAAGCAACTTTTTGTCGAGTATGAAAAGGAACGAGGCAATTCCACTTCCAAACAAAACACCGATAAGGAAATACGCAAGAGAGTTCCTCATCTGCATGATTATGAGGCCGAAATCGAATCTCTCCATAATCTACTTTTTCTTTTCCTTCTTATCTTCTTTTTTGGGCTTTTCTTCCTTCTTCTCTTTCTTCGGCTTTTCTTCCTTTGCTGGTTTAGCCTTTTCAGCCTTTATCTCTGCCGCGCTAGGCCTTCTCAAGCCGAGCTGCGTTATGATATTGGATTTTTCCAAGGCAGAAATAATGTCCTCGTCAGCAGCCTCCTCTTTTATCTCCAGGATGTGCTGCAAAGGCTGCAGCTGGTTGATGTTGCACCTTCTGCGTTTGACGCCTGTAAGAATTTTCGGCCCGCTTATCAAAACGAAAGCACTGTCCATCTTCTTCAGCACGACAGCGTACTTGCCAGCCTCGCGGCCAGCAGTTTTCATAACAACTCTTCCAACTTCCAGTGTTGCCATAAAACCACCTGATTAGTTATTACTATCTCAATGATTTAAAGGATTCTTAAGCTTTTGCGGGCGATTCCAACAAAGCAAGGTTCCAGAACTTTTCGAATTCCTTGTTCATCTTTCCAGAATATTCTGGGAAACCCCAGTAGCTTAAAGCAGTTTTGTTTCCGTAGGGTTCATGACTTTCGACCCTAATGCCCGACCTGTCCGCGACTGCAAAATAGCTGCGTGTCGGCCTAATTCTAGCGATGCCTATCTTGCGTTGCGCAAATAACTCCTGATAGGATGCGGGTACGTGGTCTGTGTCGTAAGCAAATCTGATTTCTACCCCCCTTCTTGCTGCGTCAATTACTGCTGACAGAACCTTGCCGTTTTCAAAAATTTCAGGGTCGAAGTCGGTGGCAATGCACAGGGTGCTTCGCGCCTTTTTAATCAGCCTCGTCCAGTTTTTTATGCTGCCCCTTTTGTTTTTGTCAAGATTGACATCCGATATATAATCTATACACTTATAGGCGATGCCAGCAGCCGAGGTTATTATAGTTATTCCAATTCCCAAAGCTAGCGTTTCCGACATAGTTATAATATTAAAAGAAAAAGTATAAGAATTAGTCTAATCCCAACAACCATTGTTAAAAGATTTTAGTCCACTTCCAGAAGTTTTCTCAGCAAGTAGCCCATCGCAAGCGAGACGAGTACGTACCAGTAAACCCATGACAAGCTCGAACCAAAAACCGGGATTGAGAAAGGCATGCTGACAGCTGCCATCCCCTCGTAGCCCTGCTTGAGGAAAGGCAGGAACAAGGCAAGGACAATGACAGAAACAACGAGGGCTTTGAAAGTGTGCCGCATGTATTCGCTGTTGGTTTTCATCATGTCGGCCATGCACTTGTTAGCCTGCTCGGTGTTGCCAGACTTCTGCGCTACTGTTAATTGTTCCCTTATCTCCTCCATCTTGTCCTTAATCTCGCCGACAATCTTCTTGTTGACCAGCAGTCTTGTTATGACGACAACTAGCGCTGTCAGGAGGGACGAGACTATCAACAACGACAAGGCAGGCTTCATAACCATCAGCGGAGCGAACATGGCTGTTACGAGCTCTAACATCATATCACAATTCTTTTATTCGAAACCGGTGCTTAAAAAGGTTGGGTGCGACGGGTCCAAATCCCAGCCTCGGCGTTTTTATAGTTCATCTAAAATTCAAATATAATCAATATTAAAATTAATCTATTCTAACTATTTTAATTGTTTCTTCTTTCAGATGCCTTGAATAAAATCTTAATTCCACAGGATTCTCTGGAAATCCACTTTTTTTCATTTCTCTTTTTATATATTCCTCCCATCGATTCTGTTCGCCATAATTTACATGGTTAAATAACAAAACATATCGCAACATGAAAAAATCAAATTCGTCTTCTGTAGTCTTTATTAAAGCACTATAAAGAGGTTCATCGAAAAAATTCTTTATTGATCGGATGATATTCGAGGTCATTTCTTCACATATAAAATTTAGTATGGTTAAACATTAATGATTGAACCAAAGATTTTCTACCCTAGGTTTAACACCCAGCCTCGGTGTTGATATCAATTACTCCAGGAACTTCCTAACAAGCGGGTGAGCTTCCTCAAGGTTCTGGTGGCTCAACTCTTCGTAGATGCCGTAGACTATCATCACTGTCAAGAGTATTCCCGTCCCTGTGCCTATCGCTCCGGTGAAGTCTGCAAAGGCTGCCAGCAGCCCCACAGTCAAGCCGCCGAGCAGCGCCAACGCTGGAATATACTTGTCAAGCACGGACTGCATTGTCTTCTTGTCGCTGCGGTAGCCGGGTATCTGCATTCCTGTGCCCTCGATCTGCTCTGCTACCGATGCTGAATCCATGCCGGATGTAGAGACCCAGAAAATCGAGAAGACCATGCACGCGACAGACATGAACAGCAGGTATGTCCCAGACCGTATCAGCTCTGCCTGCTTGAGCGTTCCAGCGATTATGTCGCCCAGAAGATTTTTCGGCGCTGTTAGGTAGTAAAATAATCCACCAGTTATGTTGCCGTTTGCGTCGTAGCAGGCAAGCATGCTGCACAGGCCGTCTGCAGTTTGTGTAGCGCCAAGACGTCCCATCAGTTGGAAGTTTGCTATGAGCGCTGCTGCAAGAATGACAGGGATGTTGCTCGTGTAGAAAAATTTCAAGTCCCATGCTCTGCCAAATCCGCGCATCGACGAAAATGTCAGCGGTATCTCTATGCTTATGTCCTGCATGTATACGACTATTGCAAAGACAACGACAGTGAACAGCATCGGCGTCAGTGCAACAAGTGCAGCGTAGCTGTTGTTCGCAAGGATGTTGAGGAAGAACTTCCACAACAAGCCTGTGGGCATGCTGGGCTGCGACGGGTCCATGATCGGCGACATCACCCTTATGAGCAGCGAACCGCCCACACCAGCAGCTATGAAAAGGCTTATGCCGGAGCCGAAGCCCCACTTGCTGACGATCTCGTCAAGCAGTATAACAACTATCCCGCCAGCTGCAAGCTGTATCGTTACGAGTGTAAGTGTGACGAAATCCTTGGCAGTCGGCAGCGCGCCTGCGACGACATAGGCAACCGCCTCAATGAAACATAAGAGTATTGCAAGAAGCTTGTTCCATGTCTGGAATTTCTCCCTGCCTTCCGGTTCGGACGTGTCCCAGTTGATTATTTTCGATCCGACCAGCAGCTGTAGTAAAATTCCAGCTGTCACTATCGGCCCGATACCGAGCGTCATCAGGCTGCCAAACTTCGAGCCCATGACTATCTCGAAGAAGCGGAACTGCTCAAAAGAAGTTTTCTCCACGCCGTAAACGCTTATGTGCGACAGTATGAGATAGACGACAAGCGCTATGCCGGTCCACATCAGCCTTGCGTTGAAGCCCTGCTTGTACGTAGGCTTCTCAACTGCAGGCAAAAATCTTGCAATCTTTTTATCAAATCCTTCCTTCTCCTGTTGTTCCCCTTCCATCTACTTCACGCCTTTTTTTCCGGTTTTGCTTTTGCAGTCCTCGGCTTCGCTTTCACAAACTTTGGTTTTGCCTCAGCCTCCGGCCTTGTTTTCGGCCCGATTTTTTCGGTCTTGGCCTCAGCTTTCGCAACTTTTTGTTGCATCTCAGCCTTCGCTTTTGGCTTGGCCACAGCCTTGCCTCCGGCCTCCTCGATCTTTTTTATTGCGGACTTGGAAAAATACTTTGCTTCGACAATCATTGCGTGTTTTATTCTGCCACTACCCAGGACCTTGTCATAGCCAATCTTCGACACATCGATTTTTATCTTGCCTCCCTCCTCAACAGCTGTCTTGTCCTTCAAAAACTGCTCTACTTTCCTGTCGATGTCGGAAACGTTCACAGCCTTGATAATTTCAACAGTCTCGGGCGGTCTTGTGAACCCGTGCTTGCCGAAGTGCTCTTTATCATACTTGACAGTATAAGACCACTTATGCTTGTGCAGGCCTGCCTGGCCGCGGCCGCCGCGCGATCCGCCTCCGCGGTGCTTCTTATGGCTGCCAAAGCCGTAGCTGCGGAATCCACGGAATCGTCTAAACTTTTTGTCCTTTCTCACTACCATAGCAGTCACTTATGGATTGAAAACAGATTTTTCCTTCATCTGCTTGCGTATGTCGACTACTATAAACGCACCGCCCAACAATCCGGTCAGCAGGAACGGCATGTTATTGAGCTGCACCAATGCACCGGGCAGCGTATTCATCTGCTCCGGAGGCAGCTGCACCAAGGACCCCATCTGCGGCGCCTCGTTGACCATGGTTATCTCGTTCCTCACCAACCCGTCGACAGCTATGAGCAGCAGGAAAATTCCCACCACTGCCAGGCTTCTTCTCTTCAGCTTTTCCATCAGCGTGTCCATAACATCACAATAATAGATTTATTTCAAAACGTTATTAATGCTTTATATCATCCTCTCCAGCAGTTCGTTTATCTCCTTGCCCCTGTAGCCCAGATCACCTTTCGGAAAATGCTCCCTGACAGACTTGAATCCTTTTGAAGGCGGAGTCAGCCTTAAAACAGGATTCAGCCTTTCGAAATCTTTTATCTTTATTTTGCCTGCAAGCAGCGCGTCTGCAAATTTCTCAAACGAGTCGTAGCCTGTAATCTCTTTTAGCAGCTTCTCGTCAACCCTGTTGTTTCCTGCGCGCAGCCTCTTCTGCAGCATCGCGACTAGTACACTCTTCTCTATCTCGCCGTATGTTACAGCATCTCTCGCTTTCTCGACCATGCCTTTGTTGCTTGGCGTCTCCTGCAACAGCACGCAGTTGTTCGGAGCATCAAGCCTCAGCATCCTCAGCGTGTCGGCTATGTCCCTTCTCAATCCGACTCCTCGTATGCGTATCACTGCGAACATTCACTCCTCTCCCTGTTTTGTCTTGTCATAAATGTAAAGGTTTTTCAGTGCGTTGTACACTGCTGTGATTAAGTTTATCCTCATCGAGGTGTTGCCGAACGTCTTCACCCATATATCCTTCACGCCGGCCAGCCTCAGTATCTTTCTTGTTTCCATGTCAGTTGCCAGCCCAACTCCCTTCGGCGCTGGCATGAATATCACTTTTACAGAACCGCTCTTGCCCACAGCCTTGAACTTTATCGAATGCTGGCCGTCGCACCCGCACTCCCAGCTGCCGCACCCACGGCTTACCCTTATGATCCTCAGCTTCGCCCTCTGTATCGACTTTGCTATGGCGTTCCTCGCTTCGACAGCAGTGCCGCGTCCGATTCCAACAATACCATCCTCGTTGCCGACTGCCGCGAATGCCGATGTTGTGAAACGTCTGCCGGACTTGTGCATGGTCGCAGTTATCTTCACAGGTATGCGCTGTATGCCGCCGCCCTTGCCGGTCCTGCCGCCGATAAGTATCAATTCGTTTTTCAGGTTCGGCACAAGTTTATCAACAATTTCCGGCTCTGTGATTTTTTGCCCGCTGTCCAGTATCTGGTTTATGTCTGTTATCTCGCCGCTGAAAACCTTTTTCCCCAGTCCTGTCTTAGGAATCCATCTATCCAGCGCTGCCTCTGCTGCTGCCGCAGCTCGCTCTGCTATTGCGGCTTCTTTTCTCTTGTCTTCCGGCATGCCATCAACCCCTTTTGTTGTCAACCTCTTATCTTGTTCAGTATCTTCTCAAATTCTTGCGGCAGGGACTTGAACTTTTCCTGCGCTGCTATATGTTCACCCTTAATCCTTTCCCCGCTCGGCAATACATCCTCGCCAACATTAATGTTCAGTCCCGAATCCTTCACGCCTTTTGCAACAGCATAAATGCGCGATCCTTTTGTCGATGCGTACAAGCCAGTGTCGAGCACCACTTCTTTTATTCCCTTTTTCATAGCTTTAATCCCAATCATCAATCCGGTCAAGTATGCTGCGGGCAGGTTGTCGCACGCAAAGCTCCATCCCATCTTCTTCAACTCGCTGCTGGCAGCTGCTGCAATTGTCTTGTCGCCTTTCTTGTCGAATTCAACGACTTGCGCGGTTATGTAGTTCAGACTTCTCCTCACAACAAGTCTTGGCTTTTTCGAAGTTAATAATCTTAAACGCTTAGCATAGTCAGTCTTGCCCAGCCTCCTGCGCTTGAAAGGCATTTTGTACGTCGGGGACAGTTTCATAATCATCACTTCTTCTTTATTATCCCGTGCTGCTCAAGATAGATTCGCAGGTGGCTTCTGCTCCTGAACATGCCGCCCTTCACCTGCAGGTATAATTTTCTGTAGGTCGGGCTGTCGATATGCTTTGCCGCTCTCAACTCTTTCAGCATAGTCCTCAGCGGCCTCACTGTGGCAATCCATCTTTTTTTCTGCGTGTATTTCGCGAACATCGAGCCCTTCTTGCTGCCCCTGCCTCTTTTCCGCCTTCCTTTTTTTTGCGGCATGCTCGGCTTCTCCTTCTTGGCCTTGATCACGCCTTGGCTGATGAGTTTTCTTATGTCCCTCTTCGTTATCGCTGCCTCTATGTCCTTTACTTTTGCCGGATCAAGCCAGACCTTGCTCTCACCGACTTTCAATATTCTCGCAGCAAGCCTTTTTTGCAAGCTCATCTGTTCAACACCCTTATCTGTTCAACACCTTTATCTTCATCTCTTCCGCTGCTTTCAAAATATCTGCGCGCTTTTTCTTTCCGACTGTCCCGCGTATTTTCGCCGCCTCGTTTTTCGGATCGACTTTTTGCAGATCACTGACATTCGCGACTAAAACTTCCCGCAATCCGCATGGATGCAACCCCCTCAATGCAACAGGCGCTCCGTAGCCAGGCTTGGGCAGGAAACCTTTACCCTCCTCCTTTCTCCTTAGTTTGCTATGCATTCCCCTTGGATTCCTCCACTTTATATGTCGCAACGTCTTCAGCGCCTGCCAGTTCTGCCGCAAAAACCTCGGCTTTTTTCTCGGGTTCACCATACAATCACTAACCTTCTCTGCTGACTAAAAAGATGCCATCCTGAAAGCGTCTCTTGTCGAAGCCGACTATCCTGCAAGCCTGTTCGATGTTGGCAGCAGTCTGGCTCACCTTATCAACATCAATCCCTGTCACAACGATGTCGCTTCCCTCTGCCTTGACTTCAACGCCGCTCAGTATCTGCGCAACTCTCGGGGTGCGGCTGCCCAGAAAATTCTGTATCACGACCTTGTCCTTCTCGATCTTCACTGTGACCGGGAAATGCGAGTAACAAATGCGCAGGCGGTAGCTGTAACCGCTTGTCACACCGTCAATCATATTCCTTATGTGCGCTGCTACTGTTCCGACGATTGCTCTGACCTTCTTGCGCTCGCTTTCCACGGTTATGACTATCTTGCTGTCAGACTTTTGCATCCTCATGCCCGGCGCCATTATAAATGTCTTCTCCAGACTTCCCTTCTGCCCGGCTGTCTTCACCTTGTTGCCGCTTACATCAGCCGTTATCCCTTCAGGAATGGCAACTTCTTTGGAATACATAAGAATCACTAGTAGACGAATGCGATGAGTTTTCCTCCGACGTGCGTCTCCTTTGCCTTTTTGTGGTCCATCACTCCTTTTGAAGTGGAGAGGATGAGCAGGCCGATTTCACGGGCAGGCAGGTAACGTTTCTCCCATTTCTCGAACTCTTCTATCGTCGCGGAGTGGCGCGGCTTTATGACATTGCAGTCTATTATCCTGCCTTTCAACTCCACTGAGAATTTTCCGGACTTGCCATCGTCCAAAAACTCAAAAGCGCCGATATAATTGCGGGACTGCAGCACCTGCAAAACGGCCTTCACTTCCTTCGATGCTCTAGTGACACACTCGCCCTTTCCGATGCGTTCCGCATTCTTTATCGTGGACAAAACGTCTGCCAGCGTGTCCTGCAACATCAAACCACCTATATCTATTATTAGTAAAGGTTTATTTTGATTTAAAAAGCTTAAAATGTTTATCCACCATACTATTTTTAGTCGTCGCACGGTGTTAGAGATGCTACAATATCATGGAATAGTGCTTGACAAAAGCCTTAGAGACGAATCTATGATAAAACGTTTCAAAATCTTGGGCAGCAGGCATAGCAGCACGAACCCATGGATGATGTATTTGGTTGAAGTCGCCGCAGGCAATTTAAATCATGAAATTTATGTTATGCAAAAAAACATGAAGCCGCGCTTCTACGCTCATTTCTATCGCGGCAGTGAATTGAGAGTAGTTTTCCCTGACAAGATTTTCATTGCAGATGTAAACGACAAAGGAAGCTGGCACGCGTTTCAAGATTATGGGCTTAAATTAGGAATACCAAAAGAGCAATTGGAGTGCAAGCCTGTAAGAGTAGAGGATGAAAAGGATTGGCTTGAA
>Ga0315289_10001633_pt1 | contig 34907 bp, 35 predicted proteins | sample YL17G11_40_MG_FD_203452 | JGI IMG/M metagenome (GOLD analysis project Ga0315289, IMG submission 203452) | Sediment microbial communities from Yellowstone Lake, YNP, Wyoming, USA - YL17G11_40 | ecosystem: Environmental > Aquatic > Freshwater > Lake > Sediment | place: USA: Wyoming | collected...
CCTTGGACATTGGATGAGATGATGGGCCCTCTGGAGATGCTGATGAGATAGATGGCGTCGCCAACTTCATTCCGAGTTTTCGCAGAACTCTGTGATAAACTGGGAACAACTAGAAGCCGGAACGAGAAAGTGCAGCAAATCTCGAATTTCATATCTGCTCTTCTGCCCACAGAGGTTCCAGTGGCGGTTAGGTTCCTGACCGGTCGTGTTTTCGGCGACCAAGAGATGAAGAAACTGGGCGTGGGCGGTGCCGCCCTCTGGAGACTCGCCAAAGCAGATAGTCTGCAAATCTCGCTGCTCTCAGGTGAGACGGGGCCGAGCTTGCTTGATGTGGGCAAAACCTTCGAGTCGCTCGCATCTTTGAGCGGTACAGACCGGCAACAGCGAGCAGAGAACATCCTGCAGGGGCTGTTCTCGAGATTCAGTGAACTTGAGAAGAAATACGCATTTCGTCTGCTCTCAGGCGAGATGGAGATCGGTGCTGTGGATGGCGTGCTCATTTCTGCGATCGCGGCCGCTTCGAACCTTAGCTTGAGTAAGGTCCGCCGGGCCTACATGACCATGGGTGACATTGGGCAAGTTGCGAAGTTGGCCCTCACGGACCCAAGTGCAGTAGACGCGGCGAAGATAGTCCTATTCAACCCGGTCAGACCTATGCTGGCAGACATGGGAACGAGCATTCATGAAGTCCTCGAATGCCATGAGCACGGAACTGCATTCGAATACAAGTATGACGGCGCGCGCATACAGATCCACAAGCAGGGAGAGAAGGTCCGCATCTTCAGCAGGAGGCTCACCGACCTCACGACGAGTATGCCAGAAATCGTGGCGATCGCCAGAGATCGCGTGAAAAGCGAACAAGTTCTCCTTGAGGGAGAGGTAATTGCGATTGATGGCAAGGGGAAACCCCTGCCATTTCAAGATCTCATGCGTCGGTTCCGACGAGTTCATGATGTTGCTGGGGCAACCGTCAAGATCCCGCTGGAACTGCATCTGTTTGACATCCTAGTGCTCGGCCTTGAAGAGCTAGTGGACAGGAGCTATGAGGAAAGACGGAAGATCTTGGAGCAAGAGGGTCCTCAAGAACTGCTCGCGCCTCACGTGGTTTCGAGAGATGAGGCTGAGATTCAACGTCTCTTCGACAAGGCGCTTGCCGAAGGACACGAGGGCTTGATGGCCAAAGCTTTGGACAGCAAATACGAAGTTGGGAAGAGAGGCAAGAAATGGTTCAAACTGAAACGAGCGGAAACACTCGACTTGGTGATAGTCGCCGCCGAGTGGGGATACGGACGCAGAACCGGCTGGCTATCCAACTACCACTTGGCGGCTAGAGACGAGAAGACCGGCGAGTTTCTAGTAGTGGGAAAGACCTTCAAAGGGCTGACCGACGAAGAGTTTGCAGAGATGACACGGAAACTTCAAGAGCTCAAGCTATCTGAAACGGAATCCACAGTCAGTGTGAAGCCCAGAGTAGTTGTGGAAGTCGCGTACGATGAGATCCAGCGAAGCCCCCACTATAAGTCAGGCTTAGCGCTGAGATTCGCAAGAGTGAGAAAGATCAGAGATGACAAGGGTTCTGGTGAGGTGGACTCTTTGCAGAGGCTACACGAACTCTACGGTCAACAATTCGCCAGAAAAGGTATGCTTGATTGACAGGAATTGGACAGTCATGAGACGACATGCTGGTGGCAGTGCATGAAGTTCTGCGAGAAATGCGGATCATATATGCAGAAAGCGCCGGGCGGGTTCTCGTGCCCCAAGTGCGGGAACGAGACTCATGATCAGGTGATCCAAATCCGTCGTATTGATCGTCATGATTCTTCTCTCGTGGACGTAGTAGACAATTCAGAAGCTGAGCACGTGAAGGTCAGGGAAGAGTGTCCTCAATGTGGAAATCCTGAGGCTTTCCGTATCGTCTCTGTCGTCTCCGGAGAGCACGCAGGAATCAGGCAAGAGAGATCGATAGAGCGTCTGAAATGTGCGAAATGTCAGCACTCTTGGAGCAAGACATGAAACTGGTCGACGAAACCCCACTGGCCAAAACATACAAGACCGGCAAATGCTCATAGCAGGCACCAGCATTGCGAGCATGTGTACTTTTTAGCGGAGGAAAAGACAGCACATTCGCGCTCTGGTGGGCGATTCACCAAGCACATGATGTCGCGTGTCTTCTGACGATCTTTCCTGAGCGTAGCGACTCATGGATGTTTCATTACCCCGGTGTCGAGTGGACTCATCTTCAGGCCGAGGCTGTTGGCATTCCACAGGTGACAGCGAGGACATCCGGGATCAAAGAGGAAGAACTCGTCGCACTGAAGGAGACCTTGCTTGGAATCGTCAAAACACGTGGGATCGAGTGCGTCGTCACGGGAGCAATTGCAAGCGAATATCAGAAGTACCGAATTGAGAAGATCTGTGACAGGCTTGCACTACGATCATTTGCTCCCTTGTGGGGCAGGGAGCCCGAACGCATTCTTGCCGAACAGATCGAGATGGGTTTTGAATTTGTCCTGACCGCGTGTATGGCCATGGGTCTCAATTCGAGCTGGCTCGGGCGCACAATCGATACGAGAGCCATGAGCGAACTGAAGGAGATCAGCAGAAAGTACGGCATTAGTCTAGTCTTTGAGGGAGGCGAAGCAGAGACCTACGTTACGAACGCGCCCATTTTCAACAAGAGAATCCGAATTGCAGAAACGCGATCCAACTGGAAGGGAGATTCGGGATATCTCGATATTGTCAGAGCAGACCTGGCCGCAAAACCTGCCTAGGTTGGCGTTGAACGAGCCAGTAGATCTTGTGTTGTTCGGTCAACATTGTCCGCGATCGCTACTGGATCCAGCGAGGTGAACCGGCGCTTCTCCATCAGAATACGGCCATTGACAATGGTCGTGTCGACGTTCGCGCCGCTAGCTGAGTAGACAAGATCGGAGATGATGGTGTCTCTTCCATGGATCGGCATTAGGTTAGGGGCGCGGGTGTCCAAGAGGATCAAGTCAGCGAGTTTCCCGGTCTCTACGCTCCCAATCTTACCCTCCATACCCAGCACTTTGGCTCCTTCTCTGGTTGCAAGGTCAAGTGTCATCTGAGCTGGCAGTGCAGTGGGGTCCGAACGTGTGTGTTTGTGCAGGAGCGCGCAGAATTTCATCGTCTCGAACATGTCCAGTGTATTGTTGCTCGCTGCGCCGTCGGTTCCAAGCCCCACGCAAACACCGCTGTGTGACATCTCGGGAAGTGGTGCCGTCCCACCAACTGCGAGTTTCATGTTTGACACTGGGCAGTGGGCGACTTTCGTGCCTGATCTACCGAGTAGCTTGATCTCGTTGTTGCTTAACCAAACGCAATGCGCTCCAACAACGTTTGAGCCGAGGAAGCCAATCCTGTCCAAGTACTCAACAGTCTTCATCTTTCGCTTGTTTTCGATATCGGACTGTTCCGTTTTGGTCTCGGCTATGTGGGTATGAACCATGAGGTGTTCTTTGTCAGCTCGTTCCTTGGCCCAGAGAAGTGTCTCCTCTGAACAGGAGTAGTGTGCATGCGGTGCTATCGCAGGCGTGATAAGTGGATCTCTCAACCCTTTCAGGAAGTCAAGTACCTTGCTGGCATTCGCTCTGTGAAGCTTCGGGTCAGGAGCCACATCTATGATGACTGACGAGAGGACTGCCCTAAGACCCGCTTCGCTTACCGCACGCGCCTCGTCTTCAACGAAGAAGTACATGTCGTTGAAGGTCGTGGTCCCAGAGGCGATCATCTCCAGGCAGCCGAGCATCGCTCCCCAGTAACACCCTTCTCTAGTCATGTTGGGCTCAAGTTTCCAGATCCTATTGGTCAACCACTCTTGGAGTGGCATATCGTCGGCGTATCCTCTGAAAATCACCATCGGGACATGCGTGTGGGTGTTGACCAGACCAGGAAGGAGGATCATTCCTTCAGCGTTCAGCACTCGATCAGCTTCGCGTGGCGTCTTCTCGCCTATCTCTGTAATTTGCCCGTTCTCGATATAGACGGAAGCGTTCCTGAGAACGTTTCTTGAGTCGTCCTGAGTCACTATCCAGGAGCAATCTCGAACCAGAAGAGACATGGTAGGTCCCTCGGCAAGACCTCTTCTTGGTTCGCAGAAAAGCCTTTCACCTCACAAATCCTGTCTGCAAGTCCCCGGGAGTCTCCACGATCAAAGTCGTTGCTAGATAAACAACGCTTGCCGTGTGTCTGGAACTCGCAGTTACTCGATTGTTGCGTGTCTCTTCCTCAGCTGACTCTCTGTCAGGCCGAGGCGGCGCATCAATTCGATGACGACTCCGTCCAAGAATGTCATCAGACTGATCTCGAAGACGGTGCCAAGCGGGGCCATTGGCTCATGCTCTCCCATTAGTTGTCTTAGGAAGTAGTCCTTTTCATCCGCGACCTTCGTACGACCTTTAATGATCACTGTTTGATCGGCTAGTCTTGCAAGATCGGAATCAGCGTATGAGGTTATGGCAATGATCTTCGCGCCGACGGCTTTTCCGATTTCGGCGGCTGTCACCACGAGTTTGGTTGTGCCGGATCCCGAGAGTGCAATGGCCAAGTCTCCTTTCCCTATCGAAGGCGTGATCGTCTCTCCCATTACGTACACTTCGAAGCCCAAGTGCATAAGCCGCATGGCAAACGCTCGGCCGATGAGGCCTGATCTGCCGGCTCCTAGAACGAGAATACGTCGATCGGTGGAGGCAAGCATCTCCACAACCATTTTCTCAACTTGCTCCAAGTCCACCCGCATCAGGGACTCTCGGACGCTCTCGACGAGGTCCTGAGTGGCACGCTGATACGCCGCCAGTCGCAAATAGACACCGATCATAACGTAGGACGAGGTAAGGTCTTTTTACTTTTGCCCTCACGTGCCCCGAAGATTTCGTCCGTTGCGAGCATGTCACGCTCAGTCGGGCCTGTCGTCATGCTAGAACCACGGGAATATTTTCGGCATCGTGATCGGGATATCAGGTGTCGGAAGCGGGATGTAGAGGTAGACATACACCGCCAATGCGAACATCAATGCGGTAGATGCGATAATGAGATAGTCAGTGGCTCTCATGCGGAGCACAATGAGGGGCTGGCGGTTCGGGCTAGCTCCGAATCCCCTGGATTCAAGGGCTTCTGCTAGTTCGATGCTTCTCCTGATGGCTGATACGATCAGCGGAATCAGGATTGGAATGTAGTTCCTTATTCGCTTCATGAAGTTGCCCTTGTCGAGTTCGAGGCCCCTAGATCGCTGCGCGTCGATGACCGTCTGAGCGTCAAGAGCCATCGTGGGTACCAATCGAACCGCCGTTGTGAACGTGAATGATAGTGTGTACGGGACGTGTGCCTGTTCGAGAGCCAGACCCAGGTCGTCAGGTGAGGTCGTCATGAAGAATAGCGAGAAAACGGACATAAGCGTGACGAATCGCAGTGTCATCGCGGCAGAGAACACGAACGTCGACCCGAAAACGAAATTCATGACAAATATCAGCACAGCGAGGAGAAGGCCCGCCCTCATCGATCCAGCCCACTTTCTCCAAGACTTTGCAGCGTACACGATCGGAAGTTGAACAAGAAAAATGATAATAAGTGCATAGACGTTGGAGAAGAGGAGTGCCGCAGAGAATATTCCCATGGTCATGATGAACTTCGCTCGCGGATCCATCATGTGAATTGGCGTTGGAAGTTTGGCGAACTTGAAGCCATCAAAGACTTTGAGGGACACCTATTTTTTCCTCCTAAGCGCCTGTAGGATCGCCTGCTCGGCCGAGTAAACATCGATTGCATGCTCGGGCAATCCCAGGTCCCTGAGTTGATGCATGAGCGCCCCGATCTGTGGTCGTGTGAGTGATGCTTTGTCTAGCAGTTCTCCGTCCGTCAGGAGATCCTCTGCGGGGCGATCTCCTATGACCTGTCCCTTGGAGAGTAGGATGATGCGAGGCTTGCATTCTGCCACGAACTCAACATCATGAGTGATGATTATGACTGTCTTGCCTTGAGCGTTGAGCTGGATGATGAAGTTCCTTAGACGGTCCTTCTGCTGGTAGTCTTGGCCGATTGTCGGCTCGTCGAGGATGATGTGTTTTGGATTCCACACCAGTACCGCCGCTAGTGCTACTCGCTTCCTTTCTCCGCCGCTGAGCACGAAGGGTGAGGATTCTGTATAGCGAGTTAGGTCAAGTGTCTCTAGGATCGTACCAACGCGTCTCTCGATGGTATCCTCCTCGTAGCCGAAGTTCCTGAGAGAGAATGCGAGTTCTTCCCGGACAGTCTCAGAGAACAGCTGATGATCTGGGTTCTGGAACACAAGCCCGACATCTCTCGAGAGTCTTGCAACGCTGGAATCGTGGGTGTCAACGCCGTCTACTTTCACTCTCCCGGCGGTTGGCATGAGAAGCCCATTGAAGGTCTTCACCAGTGTCGTCTTTCCGGCTCCGTTCTCTCCCATGATGGCAACAAATTGGCCATCGTTGATGGCGAGGTCGATGCCGCGGAGCACTTCTGAGGAACCTGGGTATGAGAACCTAAGAGCTTCGGTTTCTATCATCTGCTCAGCATCTTCCTAAGCACACCGGCCGCTTCGTCAACCGTTGTGGGCGTTTGAGTTAGTCCGAGGCCGTCTCTTTGCAGGAGGTTGAACAGCGTCGTGACTCGTGGAAGTCCTATTCCAATCAATCGAGCCTGCTCGCCGTAAACGTCTCTCGGGGTTCCATCGAGAACCACCTTTCCGTTGTCCATTACGATTACTCGGTTTGCATGTTGCGAGACGATGTCAAGTCTATGTTCAACCAGAATGATAGTGATCTTAAGCTTCTTGTTGAGGTCAGATATGACCTCCAGGATCTCCAGTGCTGATTTCGGATCAAGGAAGGAGGTGGGCTCATCCAGGATCATCACTTTCGGCTGCATGGCCAGAACAGCCGCGATCGCGGCTCGCTGCTGTTGGCCGCCCGAGAGTTCATACGGAGGTTTGTCCTTGAGATGGGTGATCCCCGTGACATCAAGGGCCCAGTCCACACGTTTCCTGGTCTCCTCTCGCTGAAGTCCTAGGTTCTCCGGGCCGAAAGCAACATCCCTTTCGACACTCAGTGAGAAAAGCTGGTTTTCGGGATTCTGGAAGACCATGCCGACGTGAGCTGCCAACTCGGCCGTTGTGTGTTCTTTCACGTTCATGCCGTCAACGATCAGCTCACCAGCGAAGTCTCCAGAGTAGAAATTAGGAATTAGCCCGTTGAGACATCTGCATATCGTGGTTTTCCCGCATCCGCTCGGACCTGTGAGAACAACAAACTCTCCAGGTGATACTGTGGTCGAGACATCTTCGACTGAGGGCTTGGAGGCGCCTGTATACGTAAAGGTCAGATGATTTGCCTGAATAATCGACAAGTCCTTGTAGCCTCTTGCCGTCCCAAGTGGATGCAACGGTCCTAGGCAACTATCATTTTCGAGTTGCGCGCCATATCTTGGCTGCGCCATATAGCCTTTCATTCAGCTGACGTTTTGTCTCTATCGAGATATGCTCTGAACAGCTCAACAGACTTTTTGATCGCTGCATGCAACTCTCCTTGGACAGTTGCGCCCGCGGCCGTGGAATGGCCGCCCCCCGCCCCGCTCATTGTCTCGCCCAGAATTGTCGCGAGGTCGCGGCCAAGATGAAACTTCGTGTCGGTGTAGAATTCACTAGTGGAACGGAAGCTGAGTGTCAATCTGTCTCCTTTCTCTCCACCGACAATCGCCAGATGTGCTCCTAGGCCGATTAGCGACCTTGCCACGGATGCGTGAAACGAACCAACGGTCGTCGACGCGACGAGCCATCCGCCGATACTCTCCCATTTCATCCGGCAGGCCGACTTCAATCGAGCAATTCTCTCAGAATTGTCCATGGGCACCCGAATAATCTTCAACGCTTCTGTACCGTCGACACCGAGTTCGAGAAGTCTACAAGCCAGCCTCAGCGATCTCGTTGTTGCGATCGCGAAGTGGCCTGTCTCGTATGCGAGCCCAAGGAAGGCAGCAAGGGCATCCTTTTTCGTTAGTCCGAGTTTCGCAGCCTTGCAGAGTTCCAGCACTACCTCGCATGCTGAGGTGGCATTTTCATTCGATACGAGCACATCGGCGCGGGCACTTGTCTCAGGATGTATGGCGTGGTGATCAATCATAATGAGTGGCTTGCCAGAGTTCTCAACGGGATGTTGGAGGCTGCCTAGTTGCTGCAACGTGTTCGTGTCAACTGTGAAGATTGCATCGAAGTCACTCGGTTGGGCACCTTCAGCGACCTCGAAGCCCAGGCGCCTTAGAACACGAGCGGACACCTTGCTGACGCCGTCCGGAGAAACAGCCGTCACTTTCAGTCGCTTGTTCATGTGTCTGAGGGCTCTTGACAGGAGGTATGCTGAGCACACGGCGTCCGGGTCGGCGTTGTGATGGCCGACTATCAGTATCTTCTTCGAAGTCTTGGCGGTTCTTGCTATTCGCTCGAAGTGTCGCACAGGTCCAGCTCCCGAACTTTCGCCTCAGCCGCTGCAAACGCTGCTTCCGTAGCCTCATCAATGATCGTGCCAAGCCCAGCGTCGTCAAGGTTGGTCTCCATGGCCACCTCAACGGTGACGGAGAGCGGCTTGTCACCTACGGCCTCAACTGAGATATTCAAATCCTCAAGCTTCTTCAGCGAGATCTTCGACAATATGAACTTCCGGGCGGCTTCCTCGGCCGCGCTGCAGATTGATTCTGTCTCCTCGTCAGTGGGAGCTCGGCGAAGTCCAATCTCCACGCTTGATCCCGGAACCAGATGGCAATATCCGTTAATGTACTTATTCTGGAGCCCTTGGAGTTCGCAACTTGTCTTGCAGTTTCTGTTGAATGTCCTTGATCCTTTCGCGTGTTCGTTCTTCCTGTCTTCCAAGGACAGTGACTCGCGTGTTGAGCAGCTCCTTCCTCTCCTTCAGCTCCGCCAGTAATGCCTCTTTGTCTGCCTTGATTAGGATACTTCCGACGCTCTTGTATACCGGAGTTTCGCCGGTCACTTTCCCAAGCTCAGCCAGTGCTCTGTCAGTCTCTGTCATGTCCATCTCGAGTTGTTGCTTCTGGGAGACAACGGCCTGGTGTGTCTGCTGAAGTTGTTGTAGCCTAACAAGTTCTTCTTGAACTTGAGGCGGAAGCTCGGTCCCTTCGCTCATCGATTTCACCATTTATAGCAATGAGAGGTTTTGCCCGTAGCTGTGCACGGCGCATAGATAAGGGTTTCAAGATCATTGGACGTCCGAAAACTCACAATCCAGATCGCGTCTGGAGATGGGAAGAGGCAGTCGACTTAAATCCCGTACAGGCAGACACGCAGAGGAAATCGTCTGGTGGGTATTCATGGTTGAGGTATTCATTCGGGATCGAGTCAGCGACGAAACAACGTCGGCCAATGCTGGTATCCTGCGAATCGGAAAGGTCTCCGCAGCACTTCCCAACAAGTTCGCGACAACCGCTGAGTTGAATGCCACACGCATGGTGGGAACAAAAGATGCTCTCCCCGGAGAGGTCGTCGTCTCTGCGAAGCTGATGTACCCGGACTCTCTCAAGAAGATCCTGAAAGAAGACGTGCCTCTTCGGGATTTTGCGCGACGATTGTCACGCGAGGCTGGGGGATTCGAAGATGTCGCGAGAGTGCTGTTACTTATCTTCAAAGGGGAAGCATCCTATGCAGAGACAAGAGATCTTAGGACTCTGCTTGACCTTCAACACTTCGCAGACATGGATGTGTTTACCGTGCAACAATCGTCCGAAATGAGCCCCGAAGACTTCGCTTCACTTCTGAGGTTTGCGCATAGATGGATGGATCAGAAAGGTATCGACAAGCCGATTATGCCTGTGGTACGGGCGTCGGAAACTCAGCGAGAGTTCGAGCTCTTCTCCGCGCCCGCTGTGAAGAGCAAGGCTCGCCTACTAGGCGTCGACATGAGGGGCGGCTTCCACTACTACGCGCTGAGGGCGATTGAGAAGATCAAGCAGAAGAACCCGGGTATGTGGATTCATGCTTTCCAGGTTCCGCCGAAGATCAGGTTTGCGCGACACATGCTGCCCAGTTCTCAGGGGATGCTCATGCCGTACTTCGGAGTGGACAGTTACTCAAGATGGGTAGTGCCTCCCCCACCTGTTCCCCTCACAAAGGACAAGATCAACGTCTTCGACAAGTCAGGATGGGGCGTCTTCAAGCGAAAAGAGTGGACCGGGCTTCATGGCAAGAAACTCACTTGCACATGCCCAATGTGCAAGGGGCAGAACCTGGACGGTTTCTACACAGGGAAAGTCCTCACGGTACTAAGCCGAAGCAAGGTTCACGATCACTACGCGCAACAGGATGAGTTGAAGAAAGCTTCCGAGAGCATTCGTAAACATGAGTACAGTCGCCTGATAAAGGCCAGGAAATATGCCAACATGTTTGTTGGCGAACTCAAGAAATCGCTCAAGGCTGAGATGAAGTCCTAGCGCCCTGTTTCTGCAAGGAGGGTCATAAGGTCCCTGAGGTTGACTTCCGACGTTGTACGCCAACCGAGTGACAAGGATCCCGCCTCGTCTTCTTTCAGGTACCCGTTTCGAGTGAAGGCGTCAATGAGAGTAAGAGTCTTCCATCTTCCGATCTTATCCGCGATGAGTTTCTCCACCTCTTCGCGTGGTGCCTTGCCTTGCTTGGTCACAACATAGGCGATTGCGACGGTCAGGGCAGCTAGGTTGTCGATTCGCCATCCAGACAGCCTCGCCTCTTTGGGCGTAAGCGTTCCTCTCAGAGTGACCAAGTATCGGGCGTCCTCTTCGTAGTCTGCGAGAGAAGCCTCCCCCAGTTGTCTTGCTTGCGAATGCTCAGGTTCAACTCGTTTGACTTCGAGGTCAAGCTCGGCCAAGAGGGCATCGACCTGCTTGAGGACTTCTTTGTAGTTTTTGCCAAGGCTGGTTTTCACCTCCCACTCCTTGGCACCGGGCATCTTGCCTCGCTTGAATAGCAGGAGATGAATTGCATGCTTCAATTTATCACTGTAGAAGTGTTTCTCGTCACCGGGTTGTTGCATAGGACCTCTCATCCCTTTCCAAGGGAATCCTTGGTGGAGTCTGAATGGTAGTTCTCTTCCCTAGGTATCGCAATCGGGAAGCTCACGAGTCCAGCGGCAGTCTTCTCTGTTGGACTCGCAAGTGCCATGATTTTGAGTTCCTGGGCGTCGCGCAGCATCCTTGCGAATCCGTAGGTCAGTAGGAAGCTTGTGTAGTATGCTCGCTGTACGCTTTCTTGGTATGTGCTCCGTCGAACGAACGACCAATAGTCGATGGAGCCACCCTCGCCAGTCTGTATCTTAAGTTCCTCCCATAGTCCACGGAGGTCTCTTGCGAACTCGTCACGGGTCAGAATGCCGGACTTGACGAGGGAATCCGGGTCGGCTGCTTTCGGCGGAGTTGCCCTTCCCACGGCGAGTCGCTTCCTTCTTTCCTCATATGATAGTAGCTGATCCCAGTAGATGCGTCCTTCTCTGATTGCGTCAAGAGTCAGTTGCTCTCTTTCCACTATTGGATGCCAGGACTTGAGGAAGATTTCGCCCAGTCGTTTGATGGACAACGAGCGGAACTTCTTCTCCAACATCTCGGGGTTCGTGTAGAGCGCACTCGACTGATATCGCAGCTGACTCTTCTGCAGGCCCAAGACTTCCGCCAAGTCTCTGATCGTTTCAGCATCCAGACAATGGTCATCAAGCAAGTCCCAAAATGGGAAGTACTTACGTAACGTATCAACTGCGAGGCCGACATCCAAGAAAAACGGGTTGAACTTCCGCTTCCTAATGGCTTCGCATGTCTGGATCAGTTCACGGAGTTCCTTTCTCCCGGATGGCAATCTGACGCGTTCGGGTTTCTTGTCGGGCGTTGCCATTTACTTCACCTGGGACACGATAGAACTGCCTTCAACGTTCTGAACCACGATGACGTGTACGTCAGCGTCTGGCACGGTGACCTGTCCAGGTGTTATGGCAACGTATTGCGTCTCTCCTAGTTCCCTTGCGCTTGCGACGATGAGCCTGGAGATGACTTCCCTGTTCTTCGGATCTAGATGAACATCAAACTCATCGATTGCTCTGAAAGGAGAAGCAATGTGTTGTTGTAATGCGAGCAGGAAAGCCATTAGTGCGATGCTTCTTTCGCCTCCACTCTGAGTGAGGCCGTCAAGGCGAGTGGGTGGTGCGCCCTTGAATCCTACGAGAATGTCGAGCCCGGCTTGTTCGACATTCTTTCCGATGCTGAGTTTGAGCTCGCCGTTCGCTCCGACTTCCTGGAGTATCTCATTGTAGCGGGTTTCGAGGGAGTGCAGGAATGTTGAAACGACTTCTCTCCATCGTCCAAGTCGCTTCTCGACTTCGGTGATGACTTCATGTCTGTTTCGCGCGAGCTGCTCTGTTTTCCCACGAAGGTCCTCGTACATGGTCGCGTACGAGCTGTACATTTTCTCCACGTCCTCGGAGAGATGAGCGAGAGGGCGAAGCTGCTCCTCAGTCGCGCCAATATCCATCATTATGTCAGAAATCTTTCTCGGGTTGTCAAATCGCAAACCCATCTGCTCAGCATTTGCCCGAAGTGGTTCAATCTCTTCCTCCAGCATCCTTCGCTGGGCTTCTAGGCCAGCAAGGTCTTCGCTGAGCAATTTCCTCTTGAAGCCGAGGACTTGTGTGTCAACCCTCGCATCTATCAGACGAGTGAGTTCACCCTCCACCCGCGTGTCGAGGTCACGAAGCGCAGTCTCCTTTGCTCGAAGCCTCTCGCGAGTGCGGACGAGCTTCTCTTCTGTGTCTACTCGGATCCGACCTAGATCATCGAGCCACTCCTTCATTGCGGCCGGGATTCCCCTGTCTTGACCGGGACCGTCAATCTGCACGCTTGACGGTTCTGGGTTCTGGTCATCCGATGCTCGGAAGAGGCGTTTCCGAGTCTCTTCTGTGAATCTCTGCACCCATTCCAGTGTAGAGCTCGCCGTAGCGTCTTGACGCACCAATCCGAGATATGCATCGTAGAGTTCGTATCTGTCTTTCAGGTGTCTGTCGTATCTTTCGTGGCGATGCTTCAGAGACTCATCTGCCTCGAAGAGCTTTTGGTCAGCATTTTCGATCATTCTGGCGCGCGATTCAATTTTCTCTTGGATGCGATTGAGTGCTTCCTCCCGCTTCTGAATCCGTCCCCAGGCCATCTCTCTCTTCAGTTCGGCTAGTTTGGCGTCAAGTGTTTTCTTCAGGAGGAATCGTTCGTGTTCTCTTCGCCAGTACTCGTGAGTCTCCTTGGTAGACTCCAGGACTTGGGCAAGAGATTCTTCCTCGCCTGCGACTTTCGTTAGGCGCTCCTGTGCCTCAAGGACGTTGGATCGGTAGGATTGGAATCCAACTGCCTCTTCGAGCATCTTGAGCTTCTCGTTAGGGGAGATGGAAGCAAATCTGCCAACCATCAATTGGTGCATGATCACGAGGCTGTTGTCAGGGTTCAGGCCATATCGTGAGAGAGCGTTCGTAACTTCATTCTTCGTCACAGGATGGTCCTGAACTAGGTACTGATAGCTACCGTTCCGCCTCAAGATACGTGTTACAGTCACGGTGTCGACATGGTATTGAGGAAATGGCTTGCCATGGTCTCTGGAACGATTATCGAGCTGGAGCGTGATGCGCGCCTCGTCTGCACGCCATCTTATCAAATCGCTTAGGCGCCGGGCCCGTTCTGTGTAGGTCTGGCCTAGGACGACCGATATCGCTAGGAGGACGGAGGATTTCCCTGCTCCGTTCGGTCCGCAGATCAGGTTTAGCCCTGACTCTAGAGGGACGTACGCGTTTTCGTAGGACATGAAATTCGTCAGAGCTATGCCCTTGATCATCCGTGGGATCTTCCGAGTCTGGTAGCGAACCGCTCAGCCCCGTAAAAAGTTTCAGGGTTCCAATGGGCTCATTGGGTATGGTTCGAGGCGCGCTCGAGGCTCAGTCCCAGAAGCGGTGGGTCTGAATGCACTTCAGTTTGGTTTTCAGGAAATGTGCGTAGAAGCCCTCATCTTGGCAAGTATGTTCAGCGACCTTTCTTGGATCCCGGACGATGGCCGACAGGCCGATTCTCTGGAATCGTTTTCGTGTAATCTGTCTCAACCGTTCGAGGGCGAGAGTGAGCTGTGCCCCTCGCTTGTCCTCCGCAAGTTCATGTATCTCGTCGATGATGACTGCCCTGACGTGGTCTTCACTTTCAAGGACGGGCTAAGATTCCTGTTTCGGTCGTTAAGAGGAGTCGTGCACAAACTCTGAGCGTTGTTGATTTTGAGCGAGACGAGACGTTTATATAAGATATACCAGCGTTGCAAGCACCTTCGCGGAGTGACGGCGAAAATTTGAGGAAACTGGGCAAGGTCCTTCACGTGACAAAGAGCCACGCCCTCATCGTGAAACTTGATCCTCCGAAGTTTGTGAGACCAGGCACGAAAGCCTGCGATAGCAAACTGAAGAGCATTGGTGTTGTGATGGACATTCTCGGCCCAGTTTCAGGTCCCTATATCTCCGTGAAGCCAACTATTGCGAAACCAGAGTCGGTCGTCGGACGAACGGTATACGCCCTCGAAGACTGATAATGGTGGAAAGATGGTGGAAGACCCACAAACAGATCTAGGCGAACCCGTGCAAACCCAACCGAAAGTGAGAGTCTGTCCAGAGTGCGGCGGCTCAAAGTTGATGCGAGACTATGACGCCGCGGAGATTGTGTGCGTCAATTGTGGATGCGTCATTGATGAGAAGCTGGCTGACACCCGACCAGAATGGCGCGCATTCGACGACGAACAGAAAGCGAAAAGGGCTCGCGCGGGCGCCCCGTTGACCTACACCATTCATGACAAGGGTCTCTCGACAGTCATCGACTGGCGGGATCGAAGAGGAAGTGGTCGCCAGATGACTGCGAACGAGCGTCTCGACATGTACAAGCTCAGGAAATGGCAAAGACGCGTCCGCGTTTCAGACGCAACCGAACGCAACTTGGCAGTAGCTCTTTCCGAACTTAGCAAACTTGCATCAGCACTGAATCTTCCAAAGAACCTTCTCGAAACAGCCTCAGTCATCTATAGGCGCGCGATAAAGAAAAGGCTGATCCGAGGAAGATCGATCCACAACGTGACCGCCGCGGCAATCTACATGAGCTGTCGCCAGTGCGGTGTTCCGAGGACATTGGACGAGATTGCGAGCGCAAGTAGCCTCAGCAAGAAAGACATTGGCAGAAGCTACCGATTCATGGTTCGGGAGCTCGAAACATTTGTACCCCCATCAACCAGCCGGCACTATGCAGCCCGGTTCAGTAACAAACTGACAATCTCCGGGAAGGCGGAAGCCATGGCGATTCGAATCCTCGAAACGGCGACCCGCATGAAATTGACAAGCGGAAGAGGACCAACCGGAATCGCGGCTGCCGCAACATACATTGCCGCCGTGCTGACAAACGAGCGCAAGACTCAACGCGAGATCGCTGAGATTGCCAACGTGACAGAAGTGACCATTCGGAATCGCTACAAGGAGCTCCTTGAGAAACTCTTCATCGAAGTTCCAATGTAGTTCCTCCGCTTTTCGTATCTCTTGACGTGGAGGACTCCAACTGTCGCGACAACTAGGAACGCAATACCTACGATCACGACGGCACTAGTTACGGGCAGAATAGTCGGCGAACTGACCTCATGGGAAGTCGCCGTCGAGGATGTGATCGGGAGAATGATGGCTTCCGAGAGCCTGAGCGCAACCAGCGCAGTCAGCCTTGCAGTCCCAAGCAGGTTCGCCTTCGAAACGTGATCAGTCGTGTCACCCGGTGTATGATACACCTCATCGGGCCAGTAGATGAACATCAGATTTGGTACTCCCCTCTCCTCGAACTGTGAATGGTCACTACCACCCGAGTATCCTCCGAGCAAGATCGAGATGCCGAGCTCCCCGGCACTTTCGCTAGTGATGGCACGCAGGGCCTCGTGAGCTTCTGAGACCTCAGCGAGCAGTCGCTCCCCGTATCCTACCATGTCAAGGTTGAGGTAAGCAAGTGTTCCGCGCAGTGAGAAGTACGGGTGGCTCACATACGCGTACGCGCCGTAGAAGCCCTCCTCTTCGCCACTCCAAGCAGCGAATAGTACGGACAACTTTGGTATGGCCCCAGCTGAGAAGAGTCTCGCGATTTCCATCATGACTGCCACTCCAGAGGCGTCATCGTTAGCCCCTCGAAAGATGCTCCCATCAACGTCCTTACCCCAGTGATCGTAGTGTGCACCTATGATGACAGCTTTCTCGGAGGCTGACGGGTCGGAGCCCGGAATGAATCCCAGGACATTGTAGGCGTTGGCATGCGTTGTGAACTGCACTTGGACATGCATGTGTAGCTGCTTGCCAAGCGGGAACGATTTAGGCTCCATCGTCTCATCGATTGTCCTTTGAAGTGATTTCAAGGTGACCCCGCTGCCTTCCAGTAGAATGTCTGCCAGATCGACGCTTCCGCCCAATATCGTGAGTCCCTGATAGAATGTCCAGCAACAGCCGCACCTCTGTCTCTTCATGTAGTTCGGAGTCGGGTCTGCCGGGCTATCCACTAGAATCAGCCCTACCGCGCCATGACTCAGCGCGTTCTCAGCTTTCACGTACGCGGGGGCATAGTCGTCTTGGGTGAATTGGTCAGATGCAGGTGATCCAACCATCGCTAAAATGATCTTTCCACGCACGGAGATCCCAGAGTAGTCATCGTAGCCAAGGCTCGGCACAGTTGTTCCATACCCTCCGAAGACGACCTCCGCTGAGTCGTCTCCTCCGCCGCTGCCCGGTATCACGGTGAAATCTTTCCTATACACGAGATTCTGTAGGGTGTTTCCGAGAGGATCCATGAGCTCAATGCTTGGGATCTCTGCGAGTTCCCACAAAGGCATAGTGAATCCAGTACGGTAGGTTCCGTCCGTTCCGGCCGGCTGGAGACCCATGGCTTTGAAATTGCTCCCGATGTATTCGGATGCAAGATCAGCGCCATGCGTGCCTGCTCTTCTGCCTTCGAACTGATCTCCTGCCAAATCATTGATCATTCCCATCGCCCTGGTAGTATCAAGGTAGTTCAGGAAGGAGACGTAGTCAGGGTTAGCAGCTACATGAGGAACTGGTGCTACTAGCAGAACACCAACAAGAAAGGTCGCCAAGCAGAAAACGGCATGTCGCATCGTGGATCCGAGAAGAGTTGACTATGAAAGCTAATATGGACTTGCTTGACGCACAGATAGGCTGTGCTATGTGAAGCGTTCAGAAAAATCTGATGATTGTCAGGTGGATTCTGTGCGCTTCCGCCTTCTACGAAGGTATATGCCGACGATTACGAGAACTATGATGGCTGCAAGTCCGAGCGCAAGGACTTGACCAGAAAGCAACTCGCTCGTGATGCTTGTTCTGGTTGTCTGTGTAGCTGGCAGCTCCAACACCACGGTGAAACTGATTGGGATCTTGATGACATGATCAAACTGAAGGTCATCTCTGTAGTGTACTGAAATCGTCGCTTGATGCATGCCTTCAGAGGCGGCAGGGTCGATCACTGCTGACACGCTGAATGGCGCTGGCGCGTTCGGATCGACCTGTCCAACATACGTTGACTTGACGGATCCTTCAGCGAACGTCTGGCCGGCATCAATGGTCACATTAGTGTACATCGCGGCGATGACTCCCCGGTTCAGAATGTTCCCTGAGATAGTCACCTCATTGCCGGGGAGGACATGATCCGGGGTGACGGTAATCTCGTAAGTTTTGAGGTCGATCCAACCACGGACCAGGAACGAGATTGCGTGGGTCTCAGTTGAAGGGGTCGTTTCACCAGCAACCTTGTAGACGGCCACTAAGGTGCCTTGCGGAGTAGTTCCAGCCGCAGAAGAGGGGGCAAAGAGGGTAAGACTTGCATGGATCGACTCTCCTGGTGCAAATGACGATCTAATCCAATGATTGTCGCCAAACAACACTAGCGGCGGCGGGATCGTTAGAGCCACATCTAGTTCTCTCAGGTTCTTTCCGACATTTGAGATCTCAATCGTCAAGGTGCTGTTCCGAGCTGCGGCAAGCACGGTGCCAGAGGAAGCAACCGAGAGGTTTGATGATGTTGCTGCATATCCGACCTTTGTTCCTGTCAGTGCGACGGCGATGACTAGCATAGCCAACGCAAGGCCGGTTGCCCTCTCGATTTGTCGTCTGCTGACCATCCCGCATCAGCTACCGTTTCGATCGGGAAGTGCGTAGTCAGGATAAAAAGATAGGCTTGATCGCTCGCGCTCGCTGGACATGATATTCATGCCACACATTTGCTGTCAGCGCGATCTGTGACGCTTGCGTGTGCGAAGACGATGGCTTGCATGAGAAGGCTTGGGGCGCTTCTTGTGGGCGCTTAGCCCAATCGAAAATATGTCATCTCCGATTGACCACTCTCTGACAAGTTCCCCCGAAACTTTCGCGCCGTCCGATTGCTGCACGGTCAGCTTCTTTGCGCGCACTTCACCAAGAATGTAGTCTCGTCTGCTCTCTAAGGATGACGCTGCTTCAGTTGTCGATGCCACGAGACTGATATCAACGTAAGCGTCAACCTTCAGATCCATCTCTTTGCGCATTTGTTGGATTCTTCTGACCAAGTCGCGTGCTAGGCCATCAGCAATTTCATCCGGGGACAGTGTTGTGTCTATGCATACTCTGCCCCCTTCAAAGTCAGCGGCGGGTTGAGTTTCCTTTACTCCCTCAACGAAGCTCACGTACCTGTCATAGATCGTCAGCTTCTCTGAGTCGACTTCGATCTCGGTCTTTCCCTGTGATAGTCGCTTTCTAAGGTCTCCAGGGTCCATCGAAGTCAATTCTTGGGCCACCCGTCCTGCTCGCGATCTAAGTTCAGGTCCAAGCATGGCCATGTTCGGAACGGCCCGGATCGTAACGCTCTCTTTCGATTCTGACGATAGAGAGACGTCCAAAGATCGAGTGTTCGTTTGATCAAGGAGGAGAGTCTTCATCTCTAGCACGGCATCACGAACCTCAGCTTGGCCTGTGACAATTGTGACGGTCCTTACTGGTTGCCTGAGTTTGAGGCCTGCCTTCATTCTGGCCATAGCGGCAGCGGAGATTATGCGTTGGCAGATATCGAGTCTTTTCTCCAAGTCATCGTTCAACCAAGCGTTTCTTGGCTTCGGCCAGTCAAGCGCATGGATAGTCAAGTGGGATTCAGTCTGTCGAAACATGCCCTGATAGAGTGCCTCTGCGATGAATGGAGTGAATGGTGTCATCATTATTGCGGCTTGACGAAGTGCATGGGAGAGGACGGTGTAGCCGGCCAGCTTGTCAGGGTTCTCTTTCTCAACCCATGTTCGTCGTCTAACTAGGCGAATGTAGTTGTGACTCACGTCCTCAACGAGGAAACTTCTCAAAGCCCTGACTGCTTCGTGAATACGGTAGCCTTCCATTGCCGAAGTCACGGATTCGACCGTGTGCTCGGTGCGGCTCATGAGCCAAAGGTCCTCTCTTCTCATGCGTGACTTCATCTTCTCAGGCGGGTATTTGGTCGGGTCAAACTTGTCTAGGCTCATGTAGGTGCTGGCAAAGACGTAGACGTTCCAGATCGTCTGGAGATCTCCGGCGATTTGTCCGAGGACTTTCCACGAGAATCGTAGATCCTCCCAGGGTGTGTTCTGTAGGACATACAGTCGGAGCGCGTCACGCCCGTGCCTGTTGATCGCTTCTTGCGGCACCACGAAGTTGCCCAGAGACTTGTGCATCTCGTGTCCCTGCTCGTCGAGCATAAAGCCATGCATCAGCACTGTCTTGTACGGCGTCTCGCCGAAGGCAACCAGACCAGCCTTCAGTAACGAGAAGAACCATCCTGAGATCTGATCACGCCCTTCCACGATGAAGTCTGCTGGCCACCATTTGTCCGCTTCACGTCGATTCCTCGGATATGCCAGGCAGGCATACGATGAGATCCCGGAGTCGAACCAGCCCACCATCACGTCTGGGAGTCTTTTCATGTTTCCTCCACAGCTACACTTGAGCTTGACTTCGTCAACCCAGGGCACGTGGAGTTCCTTTGGGGTTCTACCGTCGACGCTCCTTTCCTTCAGTTCCTTGATCGAACCGATGACTTCTCTGCTCCCACACGATTGACATGCCCAGATAGGAAGGGGTGTTCCCCAGAACCTCTGTCTTGAGATAACCCAGTCTCTGAGTCCTTGTAGCCAATTCCGGAACTGGTTGGCGCCGGCCCATTCTGGAATCCATCGGGTTGCTTCGATGTCTGCGATCATCTTGTCGCGCATTTGTGTGACTTTGATGAACCATTGATCCGTGGCACGTATGATCAGCGGAGTGTGACACCGCCAGCAAACTGGGCTCCTGTGGACTATCTCCCCAGCGAAAAGGAGCGCTCCCCTAGCTTTGAGATCTTCAATTACCTCTGGGTTTGCCTGCTTGACATGCTTACCTGCGTACTTGCCCGCGTCGGCAACGAGTCTGCCCTGATTGTCGACTAGCATGAGCACAGGAAGTCCGGCTCGGCGGCCCACTTCATAGTCTTCTTCTCCGTGGCCAGGTGCGGAATGCACGCATCCGGTCCCGTCATCGAGAGTCACGTACTCTGTGCTTAGCACAACCCGGTGACCGCCCGTGAGGCGAGCTTGTGCAGGGACTATGTCCGCGATGGGGGACCTGTATCGTAGACCGTCGATCGTTTCCCCCTTGAATGTCTCTATCAGCTCAAGCTCTGCCCCAGTCTCCGCGGAAACATGTGGGACTCTCTCCTTCGCCATGATGTAGGTTTCGTTGCCGCATCTTACGCGCGCGTAGTCATACTGTGGGTGGACCATCACGCCTGTATTAGAGGGAAGTGTCCATGGAGTAGTGGTCCAGATGAGAATGTATTCATTGTCGCGCCCTTCGACTGGGAACTTGACATAGATCGACGGATCTCTCAGCTCACGATACTCCAAGACAACCTCATAATCAGACAATACGGTTTCGCAGCGCGGGCACCAGTGGACGACTTTCAGGCCGTGTTCTAGGAGCCCATCTTCGTGAGACTTCTTGACTGTCCACCATACCGACTCAATGTACGTATCATCGTGTGTGAGATAGGGACGCTCCCAATCCATCCAGACTCCAAGATCGGAGAATATCCGGCTCATTGCTTTCGAGTTGTTGCGAGCGAAATCCTTGCATTCGGAGACGAATTTATCAAGGCCGTATGCTTCAACATCTCGCTTCTGTTTGAAATCGTGTTGCCGTTCAATGGCAAGCTCAATTGGCAGGCCATGACAATCGTATCCTGGCTGATCTCTACAGTCGAAGCCCATTGACCGCTTGTACCTTAGCACCACGTCCTTGACGATCTTGTTCCAGCAAGTGCCAATGTGAGGTGTGTCTGATGATGGAAAGGGCGGTCCATCAAGAAAGTAGAACTTTGAGGCGCCAGACCTAAGTGCCTTCACTCCTTCGTACGCACGCGTGTTCTTCCAGAAGTCGTGTACGGTCTCTTCCAAGTCCTTCCAGTTGTATGTCCTTGCTATTGCTCCGATCTCATGTCTCAAGTTGGGTCATCTCTAGGATGCTTTTTCGCTGCACATCGTGCAGCTAAGGCAGGATCTTCGCAACACCTTGCGTTCTTGCATGTCTGTTCGAGGGCGGCCGCAACTAGGCAAGAACTTCGATTTCTCGGTCACCTGTCACATTAGCCACCCGCGGCCAGCTTATACCACAGACAAGTTCTATTTAGCCTTCATCACGAAACCCGCAGCGAGACAAGGGAATCCAGATGCCCTCACTTATTCTTGGCATCGAATCCACGGCGCACACTTTTGGCACGAGTGTCGCAAGCTCCGAAGGACGCATCCTTTCCGATGCCAAGAAAGTGTACGTTCCGATCGCAGGACGAGGGATACATCCGCGAGAAGCAGCCCAGCATCACTCAACAATGGCCGCTGCGGTCATACGAGAGGCGCTCACAAAGGCGAAAGTCAGTCCACGAGCGCTTGATGGTGTGGCGGTCGCGCTGGGCCCCGGCCTTGGGCCGACTCTGCGAATCGGCGCAACCCTTGCCAGAGCAATCGCTTCGAAGCTACGAATTCCCTTGATCCCGGTCCACCACGCCATCGGGCACATAGAGATTGGTGCGCTCACCACCGGTTCTAGCGATCCGCTGTTGGTTCTTCTCTCCGGGGGCCACACCACGATAGCTGCATTCGCGAGCCGGAGGTGGCGTATCTATGGAGAGACCGAAGACATAACCCTCGGAAACTTGCTGGACATGTTTGCCCGCTCCGCCGGCCTTCCCTCGCCAGGAGGGCCAGAGATTGAGCGACTCGCAGCGAAAGGAGCCAATTTTATCGAACTTCCTTACACTGTGAAGGGAAACGATGTCTCTTATTCGGGTCTCCTTACGGCGGCAACCAAGCTCTTGCATGCGGGTCGGCCGGTCGAGGATCTTTGTTATTCGATCCAGGAGGTGTCATTCTCGATGCTGGCAGAAGCAGTAGAGCGAAGTCTAGCACACACAGAGAAGGATGAGGTTCTACTCGTCGGAGGTGTCGCGTCCAATTCCGTTCTCCGGAAGAAGCTTCAGATTGTTGCAGCCGAGCACTCTGCATCGTTCCGGGCTGTAGATCCTAGCTACGCAGGCGACTGCGGAGCTCAAATCTCATGGACAGGGACATTGGCCTTCGGGTGTCGACTGTTTATCGACATTGAACGGAGCCAAGTCAGACCTCGTTGGAGGCTGGATGAGGTAGACATTCCTTGGAGATGAGTCTGTCTTGTTGATGCGGAAGGGCGCAGAAGCCAGCATATTGTTGGAGGAGTGGCATGACAGGCAAGTTATTCTGAAGACTCGCCTCCCGAAATCCTACAGGGTCGACCGGCTGGATTCTTCCATTAGGCTTACACGCACATCGCACGAAGCTCACCTACTTCACGATTCGAAGCGCGCGGGTGTTCCCACGCCGACGGTGTATCAAGTGGACGCGACAACCTGCACAATTGTTATGGAATACGTCAACGGCCCTCGCCTGAAGGAGGCTCTCCCTAGGATGGATCGGCCAGATCTAAGACGAACCTGTGCGCTCGTCGGGTCATTAGTTGGCCGCCTTCATTCGGGTGGGATTGTCCACGGTGACCTTACCACATCTAACATGATTCTCAGAGACGGAGCAAAATTGTACTTCATCGACTTTGGGCTGAGTGACTACTCAAGTGAGCTGGAGGCGAGAGGCATAGATCTACTACTGATGAGCAGAGCATTCAAGAGCACGCATTTCGCACTGCATTCTAGAGCCTTCGAAGCCGTAGTCGATGGATACCGACAAGTGACTGGGCGAAACGAAACAGAACTCGTCCTGAGGAAGATGCGTGAGATCGAGAAAAGGGGCAGGTATAGTGAGAGAACGCAGACGAGCCTTGTTCCTAACCTCTAACAAGGGGAAATTCAGAGAGGCAGCAGCTGTGGCTGCAGCTTCAGGATTGAAGCTGCGAATGCTCCCGGCTCCCAAAGTCGAAATTCAGTCCGAGAGCCTCTGGGAAATCGCTGCGTACGCAGCCAAGGAGGCCGCTAACCGACTTGGAGTGCCTGTTGTGGCTGAGGATGCAGGGCTCTTCATAGACCACCTCAACGGATTTCCCGGGCCATACTCATCAGATGTCTTCAAGCGCCTTGGCATCAGAGGGATCCTCAAGTTGATGGAGGACGTCTCCCACAGAAGGGCCAAGTTCTCGTCTGTCGCAGCCTTCTGCGCACCGCAGAGAAGGCCCAGATGTTTCACAGGGATTAGCGCCGGGCACATCGATGTACGCACTCGAGGAGACGGCGGTTTTGGGTTCGATCCAATCTTCGTACCGACCAAGGGAGACGGCAGAACATTCGCGCAAATGACTGTCAGGGAAAAGAATCGACTCTCTCATAGAGCCGCATCGTTCAGAAAGCTCTCAAGATGGTTACTGACAGTGTGACCCGATTTGTGAGGGTGTCTTTGGCAAGAGTCACGATGCGCAGATTCATGATTCCGTCTGCGGGAACGACTTAAATAGAACAGGGATGGTCGAATACCAAAATCCGAAACTAGAGATCCTCGGAGTGTGCCCAATTTAGCCAGACTCTACACGAGTAAACGCGGTCGGTCAGGCTCGACTCGACCTGTCAGCAAGAAGCCGCCGGCATGGTTCAAGTATACACCGGAGGAAGTCGAGGCCCTGATATTCAAACTTGCAAAGGAAGGGAACTCACCAAGTATGATCGGTGCCATTCTCCGAGATAAGCATGGAGTGCCTCTTGTCAAACCTGTGACCGGCAAGAACATCTCCCAGCTGGTACGTGCTTCTGGGCAGACCTCGAAAGTTCCTGAAGACCTTGACTACCTATTCCGCAAGGCCCAGGGACTGCGAAAGCACTTGGAGAAGAACAAGAAGGACTATCATAACAAGAGGGGTCTCGCAACGGTCGAGTCGAAGATCCACCGGCTTGTGAAATTCTACAAAGCGCGTGGAAAGCTGGAGCCAGAGTGGGAATACAAGCCGATGGCCGCCTCTGTGGCGTAGAGATGTCGTCTGAACCGCGTCTGGAAGGTCTTCTTTCTAGGGCCGCGGAAGCGGCCGAGATTCTCGGCGACAGAGCGTCGCACGGTTCGAAGATTCTGTTGCTATCTCACTACGATGCTGACGGACTGGCAGCAATAGGTATCATGGGGTCAAGTCTTGCGCGGATCAAAGCGAACTTCCAGCTCAGGGTCATAAAAGAACTGGATCCACCAACTCTCGATGATTCTCTTCGCTGTGACCCAGATCTAGTCGTTCTTACAGACATTGGGAGCGGCTATCTGGACAGCCTCGCGAAAACTACCGAAAAACGTGAAGTTGTAGTCATCGATCATCATCCGCCTACCGGAAGCTCTGCAACGAGACTGCTCCAAGTGAACCCGCATGAGTTTGGAGTCGACGGGGCGACCCAGATAAGCGGTGCAGGGCTCGCCTATCTGGTCGCTCGCAAGATGTCAGCGACAAACGCCGATCTTTCAGTGCTTGCCGTGGTCGGTGCCCTTGGTGACATGCAGGATAGGAACAAAGAGCGGCGTCTGCGCGGACCAAACGAACTTGCAGTTCAAGATGCAATCAACTGCGGGTGCCTGAGAACTGACAAAGATCTGCTGTTCTTCGGTAGGGAAACTCGCCCGATACATCGAGCGCTCGCTCTTACCACAACTCCCTACCTACCACACCTGTCGGGAGAAGAGGACAACTGTACGGCGTTGCTTGTCTCCCACAAGATCCCATTGAAAGTCGGAGAACGGTGGAGAACAACCAGCGACCTAAGCCGCGAAGAGAAGCAAACCCTGCTCAGCGCGATAGTAGAACTGCTTGTATCGAAGGGGTTCAAGGGAAACAAAGCGCTTGAGCTGATTGGAACAGTATACACAATCACAAATGAGCCTGCTGGCAGCCTGACCCGAGACGCCCGCGAATTCTCATCAATGCTGAACGCCTGTGGCAGAATGGATCGGCAAGGTCTTGCAGCATCAATCTGCCTTGGCGAAAGAGGGCCGATCTTGGAAGAAGTACAAGAGATAGTTGCTGTTTATCGCAAGACGCTCGCTGAGTACATGGAGTGGCTCGCTCGCACACCCTCTGCCATCATGGAACTCAAGACCGTCTGTGTCGTGAGAGGTGAAGACAAAATCGCGGAGAACATGACCGGTGCATTCTCCTCGATTCTGTCATCCGCAGGGCATCTCAAACCTAGCAAGGCAACAATTGTCGGCGCAAGATCTAGAGATGGCGGAGTGAAGATATCTGCAAGAGCACCTGAAGCCCTGCTGAAGAAAGGCGTAGATCTTGGTCTCGCTCTACAGAAAGCCGCAGCTGCTCTAGGCGGCTTCGGAGGAGGACACAACGTCGCTGCAGGTGCACACATCCGCTCCGCAAACCCTGAAGAACTCTATCGCTTGATAGACGACTTGATCGTGGATCAGATGAAGGAAGAGTGAAGGCAACAGTCACCACAAATCATGCTGATGCTTCCCTCGCAAGATCGTTAGAAACGGCCTTGAAGGCTGACAACCTGGCTGCGCCTAAGCCGCTTCGCATCATGTCACGAGTGACGGGAAAGCAGATGATTCTTACCATTACGGGAGCACAAGACATCGAATCACTCCTGAGCACGATTGATGACTTGCTCCTGTGCTTGATCGCTGCAGATGCATTGACATCGACGACCGAATGGAGAAGACGCAAGAAGCGCGGCAAATGTTGAACTGACCAGCGTGACGCGCCAAAGGTTTAATAGCCCTCGGAGGATGCTGCGTTTTCGCTCAGTGATAGAAGATTGTCCAAGGCTACCAAGAAGGTCAGGGACAAGTGGCGGGCCAAAGAATGGTACGATGTCTATGCGCCCGCATACTTCGGCGAGAAGAAGGTTGCGTCAATCCCCTGTGCCGATCCAAACAAGGTGATTGGCAGAGTGGTTGAAACAACACTCTACGATATCACAAATGACTTCTCTCACCAATCGCAGAAACTCTACTTCCTTGCCGTGAACGTCAAGGGGACTCGTGCAGGAACCATCCTGAAAGGACACGAGTACTCCGCGGACTATCTCCGCAGTCTAGTAAGACGAGGAAGTACCCGCATAGATGCGATCTTCACTGTAACCTCAAAGGATCAATACGTAACCCGCGCATCGGTTGTGGCGTTCACAAGAGACCGAGTCAATGCCAACCAACAGCATCTGATTAGGAGTACAATGAGAAAGATCATTGAGGAGAAGGCAGGCACTTTGGCGTATGATCAGCTGTGCCATGAGATGGTTCTCGGTATCTTCGGCTCTGAGATCTACAATCTTGCCAAGAAGATCTCACCACTGAGGCACGTGGGAGTCAGGAAGTCCAAGCTCCTTCTAATCCCCGAGGGTGTGGTGGCCAAAGCGGCCGAGGTCTTGGCACAACCGAAAGCTGCACAAGCCTAGCGATTCGGTCTTCGGTACAGTTTCTTGATCTCGTCTTGCAGCTCTAGGAGTTGCTTTCGTACGTCTGCGCTGGCAACCGCCTCACTCGTTCGGACGCGGGTCGAAGAAGTCATCCTCTCAAACTGAACCATCGCAACCCGGACTCGTTCTTGGAGTTCGCCGATGGTCTCTGTTTCGTGAAGGTATCCTCCGAGCACGCCGACTGCAGCCCCCGCTGCAAGACCGGCCACGAACGAAACAAGATCAAAGGCCAATCGCCATTTCCTTCCGGAGAGGCAGGGTTTGAACTTGCGCCGCTTTTAAGAGGTACGCTTAGATGACCCAGACAAACGACATCTATCAGTTGCTGGTTTGATGGTGCTGGGAGGATCATCTGTGAAACATGTGGATCGCGACTTGAAGGCGATCATACTTGCAGCAGGCAAAGGGGTACGTCTTTGGCCTTTGACCGAGAACAGGTCAAAACACATGATCCCTGTCGCCGGCAAACCGATAGTAGAGCACGTGGTATCAGCCGTAAGGGCGGCAGGAATACGCTCGCTTGTAGTGGTTACTCAGTATAGGGGCGACCTCATCAGGAAACACATCGGTGACGGGGCAAGGTTGGGAGTCACTATCGAGTATATCAACCAACCGGACGTTTCCGGAACCGCCAATGCAGTTTTTGTCACAAAGGATTGGGTTGGAGATCGTGACTTCTTGGTGGTCTACGGTGACCTTGTAGTAAGCTCTCACGCAATAACGCGTGTTCTTGATACATACAGAAGGAAAGGACGCAAGCCTACAGTCGGACTGGTTCCTGTCTCCCATCCCGAGTTCTACGGAATGGCCAGCATCTCAGGAGATCGGCTCATTGAGATCGTCGAGAAGCCCACTCCCTCACAGAGCCCAAGCACTCTTGCCAACACAGGAATCTATGTCCTAAGCCCTCTGGTATTCGACCCGTTGCAGGCGACCGTTCGATCGGGAAGGGGCGAGTTTGAGATAACTGATACCATATCGTCCATGGCCAAGAGTGGAACGTCCGTTGCATGGGCAAAGATCAGTCCATCCGACTGGCAGGATATTGGAAGACCATGGGATGTCCTCGCAGTGAACGCTCAACTCCTGGCCCGGTCGAGACGGAAGATCAGCGGAAGAATTGAGAGAGGCGCCACGGTGACAGGGCAAGTGACAATCCAGAAGGGCGCGACCATTAGAACCGGAGCAATTGTTGAAGGGCCAGCTTGGATTGGAGAGGACGCAGTCGTGGGGCCAATCGCGCACATACGAGCCGGCACATCCATCGGCAGAGGGGCAGTAGTGGGTAACTTCTGCGAGATCAAGAACAGCATAGTCATGGACCATACGTGCATACAGCACCTCTCATACATAGGCGACAGCATCATCGGAGAACACTGCAACTTTGGAGCCGGCACAATGGTTGCGAACCTCAAGTTCAGCGACAGAACCATACGCATGAGGATAAAGGACAAACTCGAGGACACGGGTCGGAGAAAGCTCGGGATCGTGGCCGGCGACAACGTAAGGACCGGCATCAACTCATCTATCATGCCGGGTGTTAGAATCGCCTCTGGCGCAATAATCCCGCCTGGTTCCTTGCTCTCTGAGGACGTGATGTCGCCGTAGCTCTGGTGCGGTCTAGTACGTGCTATCCTCGCTTCTTCGCGCTCACAATGGAGATTACGTCACGATCCTTCAGGACCTGTTCCTCGCCGATTCTCATCTTTGATCTCACCTCGATCCCATACAGGAATCCTTCTCCCAGATCTGAGTGGATCATTCCGGCAAACTGCTTCGCTGTGGTGCCGAAAGGAACGAGGTATGCGTCCGGGAGCACTCGGCCCTTGTGATCTGTTAGGCTTTCAGCGTCCTCAACAGGGTATACTGTGATCATTCTCAACATGTTGAAGAAGGCGTAGTCGATCGCGGCTTGAACGCCGGTGGATCCCCAGGGTATCAGTATCTTATCTCGTATCCTGTCCAGCGCGGCCTGCTGTTCAGCTGACAATGCTTGGCCTGTCACTTTGAAGTTGCTGTCGCCGGGCTTGTAGTCTGTCAAGCCTTTCTCAGCCGTTCTCCTCAGTGCCAACTCAGCTTCGGCACAACATGGAACCACCGGGTACCCGAGTTTCTCGAGAGCTTCCGTATTCTCTTTTGCAGCTGGAATGTCAATCTTGTTTGCGGCTATGAGCATAGGTTTCGTGACTCGCCTTACTTCGTGGAGGAATCTCAGCAGTTCGTCATCGTTCCATCTGCTCGGATGAGCCGCATCCAAGCCAACGTCGTTCTGGGCTTTCAGGACATGGGGGCGCCTGACGCCAAGTCCGCTCAGTCGTTCTTCCAGGACAAAGCCGAGGTCTTCTTTCGTCCCTTCGACTCTCTTAATGGTTCTATCCCAGTCTTTCTTAACAATCTGAAGTAGCCACATGTCAAGTTCTTTCTCAAGGAACCCAACATCTTCTCGCGGATCGTGCGCACCCACACTACAGGGTTTTCCCTCGATGTCCGTAGCTCCAGCCGCGTCGACTATGTGTATGAGCGCATCGGCCTGCCTGATCTCGTCTAGGAACTGGTTGCCCAAGCCTCTTCCCTGCCAAGCACCAGGGACTAGCCCCGCACAGTCAACAAGCTCGACCGGAATCAGCCGTGTTCCATTGATGCACGCAGAGTTGGCAGGGTTGTCCTGAAGGTCGAACTCCCTGCATACGCAAGGGGTTCTGACGTATCCCATTCCCCTGTTCGGCTTGATTGTGGTAAACGGGTAGTTCGCAATTGCCACGTGCGCGAGTGTCGCTGCGCTGAAGAACGTGCTCTTCCCAACGTTGGGTTTTCCCACAACTCCTACGCTAAAGCCCACCACGCATCACATTTGACCTTAAAGATCTGCAGAGTCCCCTAATGATGTCTTTGCTGCGAGTCCCCCGCTCAGAGATAACGTGATGCTCGGGCAGCCTGCTTGCGAAATTGCATCTGAATCATCTGAGCGCTTCTATTCTGTCAGGTGACTGCGAATACTGATGGGACAACCTTTATCGACTGGTCTTCCTGTCTGGTTGGAACCTGTACCCTTGAAAAAGGAAAGCAAGAAGCCGGCGAGAAGACATGGGCGCATACAAGTATATTTCCGGAGCATGGAAGAAGCGCGAGAGTACCGTGCTTGATCAATACCTTCGCCAAGCCGCCATCTCTTGGAGAAGAGATAGCGTAATCAAACGCGTGCAGTTCCCGACACGGCCGGATCGCGCGAGGAGTCTAGGATATCGAAAGAAACAAGGCTTCATCGTGGCAAGGGTTCGCGTCAGAAAAGGAGGCGCCAGAAAGAAGCGTCCATCCTCGGGGCGAAGGCCAAGAGCACTTGGTGTGACCAAGTTCACCAGAGCCAAGAGTCTCAAACAGATAGGAGAAGAGAGAGTTGTCAAGAGGTTTCCCAACCTTTCAGTTCTGAATTCTTACTATGTGTGGGAAGACGGAACCAGCAAATGGTTCGAAGTGGTACTGGTGGATACGAGCCATCCGGCAATCAAGAAAGACAAGGCAATCGGGCACGCCCTTACACTTCATGCACGAGGCGAGTAAGCAAAGTTGTCAAGAACATCGCCTCCGATTCCGTTTGTTCAAAGGCACATGCGTGGAAAGCACAAGTTGAGGAAGGGCCGAGGGTTTTCGCTGGGAGAACTCAAACAGGCGGGCCTTCAAGAATTCCGGGCTCGCTCAATGAAGATCAGAATAGATGAGCGCAGGTCCACCATCCATGCGCGAAACGTCACCTCCCTGACCGACTTCTTGGCTTCTCCGACTCAGAAACCTGCGGCGCCTGAGCCCACGCTTGAAGTTCCTGCGGTCGCGTCTAGACCGAAGAAAGCTCCTGAGCGCCGTGGGAGAAAGGTCAAGAAGGCCGCCGCAAAGCGATCTGCCAAGCGAAAGAGGTAGCCGCGCGTCGGAGTCCTTATTCTTCCCGGACGACGAATATTCGTGTTGGTAAGCAGTGAATGAATCGTAAGGGTCGAACTATAGTTATCAAGCTCGGCGGATCAGTGATAACAGACAAGGGGCGGGCATTCAAAGCGAATTACCGTTCAATGCACAGAATAGCGAAGGAGCTTGAAGGACTCGCAGATAGACTTGTGGTTCTCAACGGAGCCGGTTCGTTCGGACACATACCGGTCAAGCGATGGGGGCTCGATGAGGGCTTCAGTAGGAAGAAGACAAAGAGCTTCACAAAGACGAAACTACACCTGCTCAGGCTTCAGGAAATACTAGTCTCGGTAATGTCGGGGCACGGCGTTCCAGCGGTACCGTTCAGTCCCTCCAGTTTCATGATAGCCCGATCAGGCAGGCTTTGCAGGGCTGAGCTTGCTCCGATCCGTGAGTTCTTGGACTTGGGGCTCGTTCCATTGTTCGGGGGCGACTTGGTGCCAGACCTAGACCATGGCTGGACAGTGGTATCGGCGGATCAGATGGCGGCTTGGATCGCCCCTCAGATAGGGGCCTCGATAATCATCTACGGAACCGATGTGGACGGCCTTTACTCGTCGGATCCAAAGGTCTCGAAAGACGCCGAGCTGATAGAGACCGTCGCGTGTCGCGACATCAGAGAGGTCTCAAGATTGGCTCTGGGGTCAAGAATGCCTGACATCACCGCAGGAATGCGAGGAAAGCTATTCGAAGCTGAGCACGCCGCCAAGAGAGGCGTGGAGGTCGTAGTCATGAACCTCAGAAAGCCTGAGAACCTGCGTCCGATCCTAGAGGGCAAGCCAGGAAGATGGACTAGAATACTCCCCAAGGGACGAGGCTAGAGCAGATTCAGTCCGCCAGTTAGGGTATCCACAAGCGAAGATGGCGCCGGGCCTATGGCTAGGCAGGTCACCGTTCCAGGCTCGATCTGGGTCAAGCCCCTGTCTGTGATCAGGGCGAAGGGCAACCGAAGTTCCCTTGACTTCCTCTCCAGCTCAAGGATCTCCTCCTTAGAGTCGACTCTTACTGCCACTTTGCACTGGCCTTCCCTCAGCCATGGGTCCCACCACTCCGTGAACCTCTTACGAGCCTCCTCCGCAGCGGAGACGGCAGCATGAGCGACCTGAACAGCGACCTTCCCTCTTCCCATGTCCAGATCTCGTCTGACGGCAATCACCTGTTTGAATTGAAACTCATTCACGCCAAGTCACCTTTCAGAGTCTGAGACCTTGAATCTAGTAACTAGTAAAAGGCACCTGGACAAGAGCGTTCCGTACAAGTCGTGTCCCGGCATGGCACATGAGAAGACACCCTTCCTCTCAGCACAATTCAGCGTGATCGCCCATGCAACGGAGGATATCCAGAAGGTGGAACAAGCGACGAGTTTTCTTATTGAACTGGTCTCAAAAGGTCAGGCGAAGCTCTGTCGTCAATACATGAAGGGGCATTATGGAAACATGATCTCCACGATATCGGCGAAAGTGGCAGGTAAGGGGCTACTGCCCAGCGCACTCGAAGTGCTGTCACAGAGAGCGCCAGAATCGGACAAGCAATTCCTGAGTAGTAATATCAAGGATTACGTAGACAAAGAAGGCAACTTATTTCTGCGGTTCGACAAGCAAGAGGCTTCCTTGCGAAGGGTCAAGTTCCACCAAAGTGATCCTATTCGGATGAAGCTGAAGTTCGCTTCCGGGTACGATCCTGTGAGGATCATTGATTTCTGTAGAGCGAGCGGGCTGGCACCATGAAACAGTACGCTGACTTGCACATCTGCCCTCGGTTGGATGATATCTCGAACGCGCGCTCAATGGCCAATGTTCTCAGTGAACTTGAGACCAGAGTTGTCGGGCTGGTAGTCCCTCCCGACCAGCTGACACCGACACCGCCAACAGTGAACACGTTCATGGAATTGGGCATTGACGTAGCCAAGCGGCTGAACCTGACACCCCGATCTCGCGAGGAACTGCTGAGGAACCTGCGCAGGTACAGGAGCAAGTATGAGATTGTCGCAGTAGATTGCGGCATAGCATCTGTTTCCCGAGTCGCAGTCCGGGACCGGCGAGTTGACATCGTGCGCTTCCCGAAACGAGGATCAGGTGGCGGTTTCCGAGGAAATCTAGCCCGCACCTGTCGAGCTGCTCTTGAGTTCAACATGTCGGAGTTAACTGAAGCATGGGGGTTCCAAGCGAGACTTCACCGAGTGAGACGCGAGATCGAGATTGCGGCTGAAGCATCTACGGTAGTCATAGGATCTACTAATGCCTCGAGCCCGTGCGAATTGAGAGCACCGAGGGATGTGGCCGCCGTACTGCATGTGCTCGGGCTTTCCCTGGAAGCCGCACTGAACGGGGTATCAGTGATTCCGGTCGCCATTGTCAAGGAAAATCGCCTGAGAATGCGAGAACCAGACTTGGAAGAAGGCGTTAGAATCGTAGAGAGGAAAGCACACAATGAGTAGAACTGCGCACCGGTACCTTCTCGTACGGTTCCTCACGAAGGATCCCATCTCCGCACAAGCCATTGAGGAAGCTGTCCGTCATTCGGTTGAAGAGATGTTCGGCAAATTTGGATCCGCAGAGATCAAAGCTCGGCTCATGGGCGTTAGCTCAGCAGGAGACAAGGCAACGTTTCGCTGCGCACTGGGGTCAGTGGAGAAGCTTCGAACAGCGCTCGCAATGATCTCACATGTGAATGGGCAACCTGCGGCGGCAATGGTTGTCAAGTCCTCCGGAACGATCAAGGCACTCAGAGTGCGATTTCAGCGACAACAAAAATGAATCGTGAGCCAGACTGCTGGCGAAGCGTGAAGCCTCGCAGTGCCCATCAGATGATCAGTCAGCAGCCTCAGTTCAGAGCATGAGAGAAGCCATTGCTCCCAGGGCTGCGATGATGAGTAATAGAGGGGGCATCACGCTGATCGACATGATCGAAGCTATGTATCCTGTGACGTAGGTAGCCAAAGAGGCGACCATCAGACCCAAGCTAAGGTTCAATGCGTATGTCAAGCCAAGCCTTCTGTGCGGCATTCTCATGCCAAGCAAACCGTTCACCGCAGGGAATGCGACGAACACTGGCAGCCCGGTCGCTACGATTGCGACGCACCGGAATATGCGCAACGCTGGCAGAGGCAACAAATGCATAGGCGGGATGTTGGCGATCAAGAACAGCACCGTCTCAATTGCGAACATAGCCTGTAGTGCCTTCACTTCCCCGCCAAGCCCCCTCACGACTCTGCCGGTACCAAGTCCTGCAAAAATACCTACTCCAATCCAAAGGGCCACAATCGTTGTGCTCTCTCCCGGGCTAAGCTGTTCTGCGATATTGAAGTAGAGAGGCATGTATCCTGTGAAAAGGATGAACGTTACTGTCGTTATCGAAGAAACGGCTGCCACGGTGGCAAAGGCGGATCTCAGAGACCTGTTCCCCGGATCATTTCCCGATTGGCTAGTCAGGATTGTCGGTTGTGCGTGAAGACCCATCCGGAACCTGATCATTGTCTGTGCGAAATACGCGAACAGACCCATCCCGATCGTCCCCCAGACCCAGAATGGGACCCGCCAGCCCCAAGCCTGTGACAGTATGCCAGTAGAGAACGTCGAAATTGCGAGGCCCAGGTCGCCAATTGCTCCCTGATAGCCGAAAGCTGCGGTCTTGTTTTCAACGTACGTTCGACCGATTGAGGAGAAGCTGACGGGATGATACACGGCTGCCGCGGAACGAAGGAACACATAGAAGAGAAGAACTTGAACGAAGGTGGAACTGATTGGGAACACCAGATCAGCGACAACTATCCCTGCAAAACCAAGAATCAGTGTCTTTCGCGCGTGTCCCTGATCTGATAGAGTACCAAACAACAGCTGGAGCAGCATCGTTGCGACAAGTCCAAGACTAAGTACGATGCCGATCTCCATGAAGCTCAATCCGAGGCTAACTCTCATGACCGGCAGGGCTGAAGCGAA